>Ga0196965_1000049_pt1 | contig 97105 bp, 85 predicted proteins | sample S1_20metaG_FD_148668 | JGI IMG/M metagenome (GOLD analysis project Ga0196965, IMG submission 148668) | Soil microbial communities from Anza Borrego desert, Southern California, United States - S1_20 | ecosystem: Environmental > Terrestrial > Soil > Desert | place: USA: California | collected...
CGACATGGTAGGGCAGAATCAATGGGCAGGTTTCGCTGATTTTGAGGCGGGAACGCACATCCACACCCGCCTCTTCCAGCATGTGAAGCTCTGTCAGCAACGCCTGCGGAGATAGCACAACGCCATTGCCGATATAGCAGGTAACATTTTGCCGCAGGATGCCGGAGGGGATCAGATGAAGAACCGTTTTCCTGTCCGCGATCACCAGGGTATGACCAGCGTTATGGCCTCCCTGGAAACGGACGACGCCGTGTGCATGGTCGGTCAGCCAATCGACAATCTTGCCCTTGCCTTCGTCTCCCCACTGGGTGCCTATTACCACTACGTTCTTGTTCATTGTCAGATACTTATCTTTATTGATTGATCAATTCCGGCGCAGCAACAACCTGCCAGCCATCCCCTTGTTTCACCAACTTGCGCTCACAGTTGAGCTCGACCCTGTGCTCTTCATGGCCTGGCAACTCCTGGATCACGATATTGCCTGCAGCTCGCAATTCTTCTATTTTTCTGGCCAGATCTGCATCCTTGCTGAACGGGGCAAAGATCGCCTTGTCCCGCTCTGCAGGCGCCATGGCTGTAACAATGCCGCGCAGGTCGAGGCTGAAACCGGTCGCCGGTCGGGCGCGGCCGAAGGCAGACCCAACCTCATCATAGCGACCACCCAAAGCCAGGGGGCCAGCATACCCTTGAGCATACGCAGCGAAGACCATGCCGCTGTGATAGTGGTAGCCTCGCAACTCTGCAAGGTCAAAGCAGGCTCTTACACCCAGCGATGCCATGTATTCGCCTGCGTGCGTCAGATCATCAAGTGCTTGCTCGATCTCTGCTGTAAGAGGAAGCCGTTTTCTCGCCGCACCCAGCACGCTGATGTCGCCGCTAAGCTCAACCAGGGCCACCAAGGCATTGCGGATAGCGGCATCTACACCTTCAGTCAAATTCAGAACACCAGTGCGGTCCTTGCTCTGCAAGGCCGTGTGTAGCGCCTGCTCAAGCGGGGCCGGAATGTTGCCTTGATTGACGAGGCTGGCAAAGATCCCGACATGATTGAAATCCACATGCACGGACTGTACGTCCATTGACTGCAGGGCTTTCACCATCAGCCCTTGAATCTCAATATCGCTTTCCACGCCAGCGTGCCCGAATAATTCAGCACCGATCTGTAGCGGCTCACGTGTCTGCGCAAGACCATCTGCCTGTGTCCGCAGCACACTGCCGGCATAACACAGCCGGGTAACTCCCTTGTTGTTCAGCATATGCGCATCCATGCGCGCTGCCTGTGGCGTCATATCCGCACGAACGCCCATCAAACGCCCCGAAATCTGATCTACCACCTTGAAGGTCGCCAGATCAAGGTCGTGGCCTACGCCAGTGATCAATGATTCGAGATATTCAAGCAATGGGGGGATGACATACTGATAGCCGTGGACCCTGAACAGGTCCAACAAGGCGCGGCGAAGCTGCTCGATGCGTGCGGCCTCCGCAGGCAGCACGTCTTCGATATATTCCGGGAGTATCCAGTTACGAATGGGCTGAAGCATCTTAGCGAGCCATAACCAGAAACAGCAGACCGCCCAGCATCGAGGCAAGACCAACAAAACGCAGTTGACCATCCCTGAGCTCGGTCATGCGCTGGAAAGCCTGCCGCCAGGCTTTAGGCGCGAGAAAAGGCATAGCACCCTCCAGTATCAGCATCAGCCCGAAGGCTGCCATTAGCGTTCCCAAGAGCGGTCCTGGGTCTACCTGCCGCCACTTGGGCTGCGCAGATACTTGAAGAATTCGGAGTTCGGATCAAGCACCATGATATCGCTCTTGTCTTTCAGGCTATTGCGATAGGCATTCAGGCTACGATAGAAAGAGTAGAACTCCGGACTTTTACCATAGGCACTGGAGTAGATTTCAGCGGCCTTGGCATCGCCCTGTCCCTTGAGGCGCTGCGCCTCGCGATAGGCCTCGGCAATAATGATCTCACGCTGCCTGTCGGCATCTGCCCGGATTTTTTCAGCCGCCGCCGCGCCCTGTGAGCGCAACTCATTGGCGACGCGCTTACGTTCCGCCTCCATACGCTGGTACACGGATTCGCTGACCTCCTGCGGAAGATCCACACGTTTTACGCGGACATCCAGCACCTGGATACCCATCTGGCGCGCATCGCGGTCTGCACGCTGGCGTAGGATCTCCATGATCTGGCCACGTTCGCCGGAAACCACGTCGTGCACGGTACGTTTACCAAACTCGGCGCGCAATCCGTCATTGACGACTTGGGACAAACGGCGCTCTGCCTGCAACTCGTCGCCCTTGACCGAAACATAATATTTCGCCGGATCGAAAATACGCCATTTAACAAACGAATCCACCAGTACGTTTTTCTTTTCGCTGGTAAGGAAGCGATCAGGCTCCACCCAGTTCAAAGTCAGGATGCGCCTGTCGTAATAGCGCACGTTGTCCACCATTGGCACCTTGAAATACAGCCCTGGTTCCTTTTTTACCGAGATGATTTCGCCCAAACGAAAGACCAGCGCATATTCGCGCTCGTCCACGGTAAAAGCGGAAAGACTCAGCAGCAGCAAAGCCACAATCAGGCCCAAGAGCCAAGCTCCAATATTTTTCATTTAGCGGCTCTCCCGATCACGGCTACGAAATGCTTCACGCGAACGCTGGGTATTGGGATCCAGCTCCGGCAATGTGGCCGCTGTTGCAGGCGCAGCGGCAGGAGCAGCCCCTTGAGCAGGTGCTGCCGGATTCAGCAATTTATCTAATGGAAGATAAAGCAGGCTATTACCATTTTTCTGGTCAACGACTACCTTGCTCACATTAGAGAGGATTTGTTCCTGGGCATCGAGATACATGCGTTGCCTGGTGACCTCCGGGGCTTGTTGATACTCAGTGAGTACCTGTTCGAAGCGGCTGGCATTACCACGAGCTTCATTCTCTACGCGCAACTTGTAACCGGCAGCCTCTTCCAGCAAGCGCGAAGCTGTACCACGCGCCTTTGGAATTACGTCATTCGCATAAGCCTGGCCCTCATTTTTTTGACGCTCCAGATCCTGACCGGCCTTCACCGCATCGTCAAAGGCAGCCTGCACCTGTTCCGGCGGCTGTGCATTCTGCATGGTGACGCTGGCAATACTGATCCCGGATTCATAGCGATCAAGGATCTCCTGCATCAATTTCTTGGCCTCCGCTGCAATCTCTTCTCGGCCTTCATACAGGACGAAATCCATCTTGCTCTTGCCGACAATCTCACGGATTGCAGTCTCTGCAATGCCGCGTACCGATTCTTCAGCGTCGCGATTGTTGAACAGCGTATCTTCCACGTCCTTCAGGTCATACTGCACGGCGAACTGAAGATCGATAATGTTTTCGTCGTCCGTCAGCATCAGCGATTCCCTCAGCTCCTTACTGCGACCTGCGCCGCCTTCAGCAGAGCGATAGCCTACTTCTACAGTGCGAACCTGCTGCATATTGACGACGGTAGCGCTTTCAATTGGATAGGGGAAATGCCAGCGCGGACCCGGCGTTGTCGTTTCGACGTGTTCGCCAAAACGCAGCACTACACCGCGGGAACCCTGATCAACGATATAAAAACCGGTAGCGAGCCAGACCAGCAGTATTAAGCCAATGATGGGCAGAACAGCGAATGACTTGCTGCCGGGATCAGAGCCATCTCCCCTGCCGGATCTGCCAAACAAGCCATTCAGCTTGCGATTGAACTGACGCAAGACCTCGTCCAGGTCAGGCGGCCCGTCGTTATTGCGATTACCCCAACCGGGATCGTTAGCCATTAAATACTCCGAACTAAATTGCAAACACTAATTGCATATGCTCAAACATGAGCTTGAGGAACAGGCATTCCAGGCAGATACCCTGGCATTTGCTGCTGATGCTCCACCAGTAATTGTTTTATCAGGTTCAGGCCTTCGCCCGTTCTGGCGGAGATACGAATCCGGCTGATTCTACCATATTCATCCCGCTCCAGACCCGGCTCCAGACCCAGTTTGTCTATCTGGTTGAGGACAAGGACCTGTGGTACCTCCGAAGCACCGATTTCCTCCAGCACCTCGCTCACCTGGGCAATCTGGTCGTCACGATTTGGGCTGCTCGCATCTACCACGTGCAACAAGAGATCAGCCTGCACCGCCTCTTCCAGCGTTGCGCCGAAAGCTTCGACAAGAGCATGGGGCAAATGTTTGATGAACCCCACAGTATCCGAAAGTACGATGGGACCGGCCTCGGGAATATATAGCTTGCGGGAAGTGGTATCTAGGGTGGCAAACAGCTGATCCGCCTCATAGACATTGGCCTGCGTCAGACGATTGAACAAGGTGGATTTTCCGGCATTGGTATATCCGACCAGGGAAACCGACATCACATGTGAACGCTTGCGTGAACGTCTCTGCATACTGCGCTGCTGTTTGAGCTTGTCCAGCTTTTCGCGCAACTGCTTGACTCGCACGCGCAGCATGCGACGGTCGAGTTCCAGCTGTGTTTCACCAGGGCCCCCGCGCACACCGATGCCGCCCTTTTGGCGCTCAAGGTGGGTCCAGCCCCGAACCAGACGTGTGGAAAGATGCTCAAGTTGAGCCAGCTCGACCTGCAACTTGCCCTCATGGCTTTGAGCGCGCTGGGCAAATATGTCGAGAATAAGCCCGGTGCGATCAACAACGCGACATTCCAGCAGGCGCTCGAGGTTGCGCTGCTGGGATGGACTAAGATCGTGATTGAATATGACAACCGAAGCGTGGTGGGCCTTGACCGTTAAGGCAAGCTCTTCGGCTTTGCCTGAGCCCAGAAAATACTTGGCATCAGGTTTGACACGGCGGCCTTCGACTGTATCGCTGACTGCAATACCTGCACTTGCTACGAGTTGCCTTAGTTCCTGCAGGCTTTCCGTGTAATCAGGCCCGCCGAGATCCAGACTGACCAATACTGCTGCGTTCCCGCCAGTGGGCCTATCCTGCATTATGTGTTACGGAGTTTACTCGTCATTAGGGTGGTTGGTAGGAATGTTGACTGCGCGCCCTGGGACAATCGTTGAGATGGCGTGCTTGTACACCATTTGAGTGACTGTATTCTTGAGCAAAATGACATACTGGTCGAATGAATCTACCTGACCTTGCAATTTGATGCCATTCACAAGATAGATCGAGACTGGTACATGCTCCTTGCGCAAAATATTCAGGAATGGGTCTTGTAGCATCTGCCCTTTGGCGTTCATTTATTGCTCCTTTTCTTTGGGAGTTTTAGTTATTCAGGAACTCTACGTTAAAAATTAATCTTAAGCTACCGCCAGAAACCACGTATCCCGACCTTGATTTACAGCACATAAGTGGGGATGTTTTTTTCCGCTACAAGTGGCAAAGATCAATTAAGTTCACGTGACAGTTTTATCAAGATCAAAATGTAGAAAAAACTATCCACGATGCGGCGATTATTACTGGAATTTTTATGTCAGTCTGTGCACTAATTAACTTAAAAAATGAGATAAACGTGCCAAAGACTCCTGCTTTCCAAGCACTCGCATAACGTGATCGATGCTGGGGGACTGTGTTCCGCCAGTGAGGATCAGCCTCAGCGGCATGGCCACTTTGGGGAACTTCAAGCCGTTACTCACGACCGCATGTTCGATGGCTTGGTGAACCATCTCAGTAGTCCAATCCAACCCCTCAAGTTCAGCCGCAAGCATTTTGAGCACCGGCATGATATCCGGCGTCATATGCTTTTCTACCGCTGCGGTATCTAGAGATTGAGGTCTGTCATAGAAAAACCGGACTTGTCCAGCCAAGTCATTCAGCGTGTTCGCACGTTCACGATACAGCGCCACCACTTCTGTCAACGCGGGGACATCGGTCACAGCCACGCCGGAATCCGTCAGACGTGTGCGGATATCACCGACAAGCATATCCATATCGGCCTGCTTGATGTAATGCGCATTAAGCCAGTTCAGCTTTTCAGTATTGAACTGGGCCGCAGATGACGTGATGTGATCAAGGTCGAACCACTGGCAGAATTGATCCATGCTGAAAATTTCATCGTCGCCGTGTGACCAGCCAAGTCTTGCCAGATAGTTCAGCACCGCCTCCGGCAGGTAGCCATCCGTATGGTATTGCATCACACTGACCGCACCATGACGCTTTGAAAGCTTTTGTCCATCGTCGCCCAGGATCATGGAGAGATGCGCGTATTGCGGAATGTCCGCGTTGAGCGCCTTGAGCATGTTGATCTGCCGAGGGGTATTGTTGACATGGTCATCGCCGCGAATCACGTGGGTGATATTCATCTCCCAGTCATCCACCACCACGCAGAAATTATAGGTGGGCGTACCATCGGCCCGCGCGATGATAAGGTCGTCCAGTTCCTCATTGGAAATGGCGATATGACCCTTGACCAGATCGTTCCATTCGACAAGGCCCGAGGTTGGATTTCGAAAACGCACGACAGGCGGCACATCCGGCTTCGGCGGCAGCGTCTTTCCGGGCTCCGGGCGCCAGCGACCGTCATAACGAGGCTTGAGGCCCTCAGCCATCTGCCTTTCACGCATAAGATCCAGCTCTTCCCTGCTGGCATAACAGTAATAGGCCTTGTCCTCGTCAATCAGCTGCTGAATGACTTCCCGATACTGCCCCATCCGCCGAGTCTGGTAAAAAGGACCTTCATCCCAGCGCAAGCCCAGCCAGTTCATGCCATCCAGAATCGCTTGCACTGCTTCCGGTGTAGACCTTTCCATATCCGTATCTTCGATGCGCAGGATAAAGCTGCCGCCATGGCGGCGAGCATAAGCCCAGGCGAACAATGCGGTGCGCGCGCCACCGATATGAAGATATCCGGTGGGGCTGGGAGCAAATCGGGTACGTACAGTCATGGCATCAGGCATGTGAAAAGAGGCGGGATTTTACCACGCCCGCCTCTCTATATCAGTGGAGGAAACTACTCTGGCTGTGCTGCAGGATTGGTTTGATTGGAAGCCTGTTCAGGTTGCTCCGCACGCCAGCCGCCGCCGAGCGCTTTGAACAGGTCGACCGTCGCAGCAAGCCTGGCCTGGCGGCTGTCGATATAAGCTAAGGTGATGTCGTTGTGCACACGTTGCGAATCAAGCACTTCGAGATAACCCGCATAACCGGCCTTGTATCTGTTTTCGGCAATCTGCAACGCCTTGGCTGCAGCATCCTGGCTGACCGCCAACGCCTCCTCACGCTCGGCGCTCTGGCGCAGCGTGACCAAAGCATCGTTGACTTCACGGAATGCAGTCTCAATCGCCTGCTCATAAAGCGCCAGTGCTTGTCTTTGCTGAGCTGTGGCCTGTTCTACGCGCGATTCACGGGCGCCGGAATCAAAAATCGGCAGGTCCAGATCGATACCCAGCGTCCAGATGCGGGCGGCCGACTTCAGGATATCACCAAGCTCGGCACTTTCTCCGCCGTAGATGCCCGTGAGGGAAATCGATGGAAACAATGCGGCCCTGGCCACGCCAATCTGGGCGTTCGCAGCTACTAGCTCCAGCTCGGCCCGCTGGATATCCGGCCGTGCTTCCAGAAGCCTGGAAGGCAGCCCGGCAGGCGGCACCGGCGGCATTGGCAAACTCTTGATATCCGCTTCCACCAGTGTCAGATCTAGCACTCCGGTCAATATAGCCAGCTGATGCTGAACAATGGCGCGCTGACGTACCAGTTCCGCAATCTGTGCTCTTAAATTGGATACAGAAACCTGAGCCTGGTGCACGTCCAACGCAGAAGCAACGCCACCCTCCAGGCGCCGCTTGGTCAAGTCCAGGCTTTCCTCACGGCTGCGAAGGCTGTCGCGGGAAATTCGGATTTGCGCATCCAGGCTGCGTAGCAGAATGTAATTGCTGGCAACCAGGCTGGAAAGTGACAGCTCCACTGTATCGCGGGCATATCGCGTGGCCAGTGCCTGGGCCCGTGCAGACTCTCTGGCACGACGGAATTTGCCCCAGAAATCCACTTCGAACGAGGTGCCCAGCTGGACAATATGATTATTGCGGATGGGGTCGGCCTGATTGAAAGCAGGCACGCCTGTCATCTGAGAAGACCTTGAACGTGAAGCACCGGCATTCAGGTCAACACGCGGGAAAAGCGTAGTGCCGACTTCACGCAGGATGGCATCGGCTTCTTCAATGCGGGCGACGGCAAGCTTGATATCCGTATTGTTCGTGCGCGCCTGGGCAACCAGATCATTCAAAACGGGGTCTTGGTACAGTTCCCACCACGTAGGGGTGATAAGGGAATCTGCTTCAGCTGCCGTTTCCTGCTCACTGAACTGCACAGGAAGATCGTTATCCGGACGCTGGTAATCCGGGCCTACCAGGGCGCAGCCGGATACCAGCCCAACCATCAGGGCCAACTTGATTGAGAGTAAATTAGACTTCATGCTTTTCACCGGGTAAATCGCCTTCAATAGGTTCCGTGGCTCTCTGGGCTTTGCCGCTGCTCAGCCAGCTGAAGAATAACGGGATGAAAATGGTGGCTACAAAGGTCGCAAGTAGCATCCCGCCGAATACGCCGGTACCCATGGAACGCCGGGCTGCAGAGCCGGCTCCCGTTGCCACCACCAGCGGGACAATACCGAGCACAAATGCCATCGACGTCATGACAATCGGCCGGAAACGCAGGCGCGCCGCTTCAATGGCTGCCTCCATGATAGGCAAACCCTCCTCCAGTTTCTGGGTGGCGAACTCAACAATCAGGATGGCATTTTTTGCTGCCAGGCCGATTAGCGTGATCAGGCCAATCTGGAAGTAGATGTCGTTTGGCATTTCACGCATCCAAACCGCAATCAGCGCACCTACCAAAGCGAACGGCACCGCCATGATGACTGCCAGCGGCAATGCCCAGGTCTCAAATTGAGCCGCCAGGATCAGGAATACCACGATAATGGCAAAGCCGAAGGCAAATACCGCTGCGGAGCCGGTACGTTTTTCCTGATAGGCCTGGCCCGTCCACTCGATCTGATATCCGTCCGGCAGATTCTCGGCTGCAATCTGTTCCACCGCCTTGATCGCCTCGCCTGAGCTGATACCAGCTGCGCTGTTGCCAACGACCTTAGCCGATAACAAACCGTTATACCGTTCCAGCTGTTCAGGGCCAATGATATGCGTCACCTTACTCAAGGCGGACAGCGGGATCATGGTGCCCTCGTTCGATCGCACATACACCTTGCCCAGATCTTCTGGCTGCATGCGGAACTGCGGCTCTGCCTGCAGCTGAACACGGTAAGTACGTCCGGAGCGGTTGAAATCGTTCACATACAGCGACCCCATCGTACTCTGCAAGGTGGCATAGATGCTGCCGATAGGCACGCCGAGCGACAAGGCTTTCGGCTCATCCACCTCGACAAAAAGCTGGGGTACCGTTGGCCGGAAGAAGGTGTTGATGCCGGTAAGCCGGGGATCCTGCTGCAAAGCACCAATGAAATTGTTGACCACTGCAGACAAACGCATAGGATCTGCATCAGTACGGCTTTGCACGTACATGTCAAAGCCGCCCGTCGTGCCCAGACCGCGGATCGCAGGCGGATTAAAGGCAAATGCGATACCGTCGGGCTGCTGCATGCCGATACCTGTGATCTTGGCGACCATGTCGTCAGCGGTGATGTCGCGCTCGTCCCAATCCGTCAACCGTACAAACATGGTTCCCGCGCTTGTTTTGTTACCGCCACCGATCAGGTCCATGCCGTTGATGATGAACTGCATGACCAGGTTTTCATCATCTGCAATGCCGGAGCGCACCGATTCCGTTGTCTTTGCGGTCCGGTTCAGGGTAGCGCCATCCGGCAGCACAAATGCAGCAATTACGTAACCCTGATCTTCCGCCGGTACGAAACTGCCTGGCACGATACGCAACAGGAAGGCAGCCAGCGCGATGATGCCCACGAACACGGCAGCACCGATGATGCGGTGATGCAGCGTCAGGTTAACAATGCGGACATAAAACTTGCTGAAGCGGTCAAAAGCGCGGTTGAATGGCCGGAAGAACTTCGATTCCTCATGTTTGTGCTTAAGAATGATCGCGCACAATGCCGGGGTCAGCGTTAACGCCACAACACCAGAGATGACCACGGCAACTGCCACGGTCACAGCAAACTGGCGATAGAGTTCACCGGCAATACCGCCCAGGAAAGCTACCGGTACAAATACCGCGCACAATACAAGCACAATCGCCACAACCGCACTGGATACCTGCTGCATGGACTTGATGGCAGCATATAAAGGGGGTAGCTTTTCCTCTGCAATCAGTCGTTCGATGTTTTCCAGTACGACAATGGCGTCATCCACGACGATCCCGATCGAAAGCACCATGGCAAACAAGGTCAGCGTATTGATCGAAAAACCGAATATCCACAGACCTGCAAATGTACCGATCAGCGAAATTGGCACTGCAACGATAGGAATCAGGGTCGCACGCCAGCTCTGCAGGAACAGGAACACCACCAGCACGACCAGAATCATCGCCTCGCCTAGCGTCTTCACCACCTCCCATATGGACGACTTCACAAAATCGCTGGTGTCGTAAGGAATCTGGTAACTCATACCTTCGGGGAAGCGCTGGCTCAGCTCTGCCATCTTGGCTTTGATGCCATTGGCCGTATCAAGCGCGTTGGCGCCGCTTTGCAGGAATACGCCAATTGCGACGCCAGGTTTACCATTGAGGGTAGTACGGATGTTATAGGTCTGGGCACCCAGTTCAATGCGCGCCACATCCTTGAGGTAGAGCACACCTCTCGGGCCATCAGCACGCAGGATGATATTGCCGAACTGCTCAGGGCTTAGCAGTCGACCCTTGGCTGTCACCGTATAGACCAGCTGCTGGTCGGACGGCGCCGGGTCCTGCCCGATTTTGCCGGCAGCGTACTGGGCATTCTGCGTCTGGATAGCGTTCGCGATATCGGTCGTCGTAATGCCGAGCTGCGCCATGCGGTCGGGCCGCAGCCAGATGCGCATGGAGTAATCCTGCGCACCGAATATCATGGCGTCACCCACGCCAGGTACGCGTTTCAGGTGATCCAGGATGTTAAGCGTGCCATAGTTGCTCAGGAAAAGCGGATCGTATTTACCGCTTTCGGACGTCAGCATGGCGACCAGCAAAATATCGTTGGAACGCTTCTGCACGACGACACCAGTACGTCTGACATCGTCCGGTAGGCGGGGCAATGCAATGTTGACGCGATTGCTGACGTTGAATGTAGCCTGGTCGATGTCGGTGCCAACGTCGAAGGTCGCAGTAATGGTCAGCGTACCGCTGGAGTCTGCACTGGAGTTGAAATAGAGCAGGTTCTCAACGCCGCTGAGCTGCTCCTCGATAGGTGCCGCGACAGTTTTTGAAAGCGTTTCAGCGCTGGCACCCGGATAGGTTGCCTGAATCTGCACGGTTGGCGGAGCGATTTGCGGATATTGTGCAATAGGCAGCTTGAACGCAGCGGCCAACCCTGCCAGCACGATGATGATGGAAAGGACCGAAGCGAAAATCGGGCGTGTAATAAAAAATCGCGTCATTTTGCTTGGCTTTGCTTGCTAGGTGGCTGCTGGTCTCCGCTCTGCGCCGGTGGCGCACCAGGCAACTGCGGCGAAACAGCCATGCCGGGGCGCACCTTCAGCAGGTTATCTACAACTACCTTGTCGCCTGCATTAAGCCCATCGAGCACAACCAATTCCTTGCCGATCCAGCTGCCTGTAGTGACGGGTTGGGGATTGGCCTGGTTTTGCGCATTGATTACATAGACAAAGCTGCCTTGATCAGAATTCATGACCGCCGGTTGCGGCAGCAGGAATACTCCCTCCCGCTCGCCAGTAACAACGCGTGCGCGAACAAACTGGCCTGGCAGTAGCCGGCGATCTTTGTTTTCGAACGTGGCACGCAGCTGCTGGGTGCCAAGAGTGGGATCTATCTGGCTCGCAGCGAAGTTGAGTTTGCCTTTTTCCTTGTACTCAGAACCATCAGGCAATACCAGGGAAACCTCTTTGACATTCTGTTCGTTCAATCTGCCGCCCAATTCAGCAAGCTCATTATCCGAAAAGCTGAAACGCACCCAGATAGGTGACAGCTGGATAACCGTGGTGAGCAAGCTGGTATTGGGCTCTACCAGTGCGCCTTCTGAAAATCGGAAGCGGCCGGAGATACCACCGACTGGCGCAGTCACCGTGGTATAGGAGAGATTGAGCTCTGCCTCACGCACACTTGCTTCGGCACGCTGGGCAGTCGCCTTCGCGACGGCCAGATCGGAAACTGCAGTATCGTACTCGCGCTCACTGATGGATTGGGTTGCAAGCAATCCTTTGAGTCGTGCTTCTTCACGCCTTGCCTGTTCAATGCGCGCCTGCTGTTCGGCCAGCGCGGCACGCGCCTGCGCCAGTGCAATCTTGTAAGGCTCCGGATCGATCAGGAACATTGCCTGCCCCTCCTTGACGGAGTCGCCCTCTTCATACAGGCGTTTGAGCAGAATGCCGCCTACACGCGGTCTGATCTCGACTTCCTTTGCGCCCTCTGTCTGGGCTACAGCTTCAGCACTGATAGGAATCGTGGTTGGCTGCACCTCCAGCACAGTGACTGGCATTGCCGGGGGGGCTCCGGCGCCTGGCTTGGCTTCTTGTTCTTTATCTTGGCCACATGCGGCCAGTAAGGTAGAGATCAGCAACAGCGTCACTATTGCCCATATGTTCTTGGGTTGGATGTTAAATCCGTTGACCATTATTCAGGACTCCGAGGAAAGACGACAAATGGCTTGCTTACATTCTTTGGTGGCGGTAAATTATATACAAACGTGGTTGTATGTAAATAGGATTATTTCATTATGGTTCGCAAGACCAAGGAAGAAGCGCAACTTACACGCCAGCAGATTATAGATGCTGCGCGTGAAGTTTTTTTTACTCGCGGCGTCAATAGAACGACGCTACATGATATTGCAAAGCAGGCGGGCGTCACACGTGGCGCGGTGTATTGGCATTTCAGCAACAAACACGAACTTTTTCATGCGATGCGCGATCAGGTTTTCCTGCCACTCATCGATCGTATGGACGACACCCTCCTCACTGAGGAAATGCACGATCCTTTGGCCAATATAGAACATTTTCTATGCGGCACAATACAAAGCCTGGAAGAAAATGCACCTATTCGGCAGATCTACGAAATCATGATGGTGAAGTGCGAGTATGTGGATGAGTTTGCTGATGTGCTGCAACAAATCCTGACGAACTGCTCAGATATCATCGCCAAGCTGGAGCTTGTGTATCAGCGCGCCAGGGACCAGGGTCAGCTGCATCCAGACCTCGATCCTTCGGCCATGGCCATGGATACGCATCTCTTTTTTGCGGGCCTGCTGCATATGTGGGTCAAGGATATCCAGGGCACCCGTTTCCGCCATCAGGCCGTCAACCTCATCAAATCGCATATCAAATTACGTCGCGCCCGGTCGTAGGCTTGTTAAACCGCCGTCGCAGGGCTAATATGCGGCAAAAACTTGATGAATAAAGGACGGCATCCTGATTAGCGACATCCACGTCGGCGAAATTTACGGCAAGCAGACCGCCAGCAAGTTTGTGATGTACAACGTGCTGAAGGTAGGCAAATCGTCTATCACCCTGCAGAATATAGACAATCCCTTAAGCCTGTTTGAAACGACTGCCCAAAAGCTTAATGGCTCAGGCTATATCAGAGTCAGCCAGACCCCTTACATCCATACGCAAGCGACTACGGCAAAGCGACGCAAGGCCGCCCGCAAACCAAGCCGCTGCCCTTACACACTGGATTTTCTGGAAAATCGGGCCGATAACGAACGGCCTACTCCAGCCCTAATTGCCTAATCCCGATCGGCGGCGCACCCCATAAATCGTGGCCATCTGAACCGGTAATCCGCGCTTCCACCATGTCACCCGGCATCAGGCCCTCGCCTCCTGCCAGATAGATGACACCATCGATTTCGGGCGCATCGGCACTGGTACGGCCTATGGCTTCGTCGCCATTCACTTCATCTACCAGTACCATTTCCACTCTGCCAATCTTGGCCTGGAGCTTGGCAGCGCTGATGGACTCCTGCACTTCCATGAATCTTGCCAGCCGTTCCTGCTTTAGCGCTTCCGGCACAGGATCGGCCAGCAAATTCGCAGCCGCGCCATCAACAGCCGAATAGGTAAAACAACCAACCCGGTCCAGCTGTGCCTCGCGTAAAAAATCAAGCAGCATGTCGAAGTCGTCGTCGCTCTCACCAGGGAAGCCGACAATAAAGGTGCTGCGAATGGCGATATCCGGACAGATTTCGCGCCACGCCTTGATCCTTGCCAGATTGTTTTCACTGCTGGCTGGCCGCTTCATGGCCTTGAGAATGCGCGGACTGGCGTGCTGCAATGGCACATCCAGGTAAGGCAGCAGCAAGCCCTCGGCCATCAGGGGTATGACTTCATCCACATGCGGGTATGGGTAGACATAGTGCAATCGCACCCAGACACCAAGTTCACCCAGAGCACGTGCCAGCTCCGTCATCCGCGCTTTTACCGGCCTGCCGTTCCAGAAGCCAGTGCGGTACTTGACGTCCACGCCGTATGCGCTCGTATCCTGGGAAATCACCAGCAGTTCGGAGACGCCCGCATTGACCAGGTTTTCCGCTTCCTGCATGACATCACCAATAGGCCTGCTCACCAGATCGCCGCGCATGGAAGGGATAATGCAGAAGCTGCAGCGATGATTGCAACCTTCTGAAATCTTCAAATAAGCGTAATGCTTGGGCGTCAGACGTATGCCCTGCGGTGGAACGAGATCGGTGTATGGATCGTGCGGTTTGTGCAGATTGGCATGCACGGCGCTCATGACTTCTTCCAGGGCATGCGGTCCAGTCACGGCCAATACGTTCGGGTGCGCCTGCTTGACGACATCACTCTTGGCGCCCAGACAACCCGTCACGATTACTTTGCCGTTTTCGGATAGCGCTTCACCAATGGCGTCGAGCGACTCCTCCACTGCGCTATCGATAAATCCGCAGGTGTTGACCACGACGAGATCGGCATCTGCATAGCTGGAGGAAATACCGTACCCTTCAGCCCGCAACTGGGTGAGGATACGCTCGGAATCGGAAGATGCCTTGGGGCAGCCCAGGGAAACAAAACCTACTTTTGGCACAGACTGACTCATAAATCTTTACTCACCCAATAACCACTTGGCTAGCCAGATGGAACCGATACCCAAGCCGATCAGTATGACCTGGGACAGCGTTTCCTTGAGCTGTGCGCGCTTGTGCAACCCCGGGATCAGGTCAGCTACCGCCACATAAATCATGCTGGCTGCCGCGAGACCGAGGATTGTCGGAACCCAGCCTTCCACTGTTTGCAGAGCGAAATAGGCAATCAGCCCGCCCACAAGAGTCGCCAGGCTGGACAATAGATTGAACAGCAGCGCCTGTCGTTTGCTATAGCCCGAATGCAGCAGGATGAGGAAATCCCCTACCTCCTGCGGAATTTCATGGGCGATGATGGCCAGCGCCGTCACCAGGCCCAGCTTGATATCGACCATGAATGCGGCAGCGATCAGGATGCCATCGACAAAATTGTGAAAGGTATCGCCGACCATGATCATGAGGCCGCTGCGGCCATGGTCATGATCATGTGCGTGGCTGGCAGCGTGGGCATGTGCTTCGCATTCATCGCCATGGCAATGGCGCCACAACACCAGCTTTTCCAGCACGAAAAACAGCAGGATACCCAGCAGGATAGTCGCTCCCATGCTTTCTATACTGCTGGCCTCTTCAAATGCGTGCGGCAGTATTTCCAGGAATACAGCGCCTAGCAAGGCGCCAATAGCATAGCTGATGAGCATGGGCACCCAGGTGGGCCGAGTATTCAGCGCAAAGATGCCGGCACTGACGACACTGAGGATGCCACCTGCCAGGCTGACTACAATGATCCAGGTCAGGACAGGAATTTCATGGATGGGCATGAAAGTTATCGGAAAAAAGCAAAGGCAGCATTATAAACGGCGCCTTGCTGCACCGCCTGTTATTTTTTGGTGATCCAGATCATGCTGGCCATGCGGCCCGTAACCTGGTCTCGACGATAGGAATAAAAACGTTGCTCGTCTGAATAGGTACATAAATCACCGCCGTAAATCCGTAGAACTCCCGCGGCTTCCAATCGCTGTTTTGCCAGCAAGTAAATATCAGCCAGCCACTTACCGTTTTCCCTCGCTGTGAAAGCATGCGCGCTGTTCACATCTGCTGATATAAATGGTGCACGCACTTCATCCCCGACCTCAAATGCCTGTGGGCCGATGGCGGGGCCGAGCCATGCCATTAGGTCGGGTGCCGGGGACTGCATGCTGCTGACAGCAGCTTCGATTACGCCTTGCAGCAGGCCGCGCCAGCCGGCATGCACTGCAGCCACGGTCGAACCGTCAGAATTACACAGCAAGATAGGAAGACAGTCAGCGGTCATGACACAACAAACGGTATCGGTTGTACGAGCGAAGGCGGCATCAGCCTCGGGCAGACAACTCGCCGCGGCCACATCGATGACTTTAACGCCATGCACCTGACGCATCCAGACAGGTTCTGTTGGTACAAATCGATTGAGAAGCTGGCGATTGGCAGCAACCACCAATGGTTCATCCCCCACATGATCACCCAGGTTCAAACCATCGTAAGGGCTCTTGCTGTAACCGCCAGCGCGGGTTGTTTGCAGGGTTTTGACATTAGACGGAGCTGGCCAATCGGGAAAGATGAGTCCCGATTCATTCAACATCGTCGCCATCCATCAGCACTTCCGTGAAGTCGCCCTCAGCATCAGCTTCATCGATATAACCAGCTTCATCAATATAACCAGCGTCATCAAAATCCATCTCGTCAGCTGCTGCGGCGCCGTCATCCCGCATGGTTTCCAGCAGGGATCTCATGTCCTGCGGCAATTCGATCTGCCATTCCATTGGCTGACCGGTCGCTGGATGCACAAGGCCGAGCTTGATGGCATGCAGCGCCTGCCGTCCAAACCCCATCAGCGCATCGCGCAGGTGAACTGACATTGCCTTGTGCGGCACGATACCGCGCAGGCCGTACACCGGGTCTCCCACAATAGGTGCCTTGAGATGCTGCATATGTACGCGGATCTGATGCGTGCGCCCTGTTTCCAGCACGCACCGCAGATAGGTATTCACGCCAAAACGTTCCAGCACTTCATAGTGCGTGACAGCAGGCTTGCCCATACGGTTGACTGCCATGCGCGTACGAGAATGCGGATGTCGTCCGACAGGCTGGTCGATTATTCCGTTTCGCCACACCTGCCCCCAGACAATGGTGCGGTATTCACGTTTAACGGTACGCGCCTGCAACTGGCGCACAAGGCTGGTTTGCGCCTCCAGCGTCTTTGCTACTACTAGCAGCCCGCTGGTGTCCTTGTCGAGACGGTGCACAATGCCAGCGCGCGGCAGTTCGCTCAGATGAGATGCATGATGCAGCAGCGCGTTAAGAAGCGTGCCTTCCCAGTTCCCGGCTGCCGGATGTACCACCAGGCCGGCCGGTTTATTGAGGATGAGTATGGATTCATCTTCGTACACTACATCAAGTGCAATGTCTTCAGCAGCAAAGCTGGTCTGTTCGGAGGTGAGCCGTGGCATTACCAGGATTTTTTCCCCGCCCCAGACCTTGAGTTTAGAGCTTGCGGCCTGCCCTTCCATGGTCACCAGGCCATCCTTGATCCAGCCCTGCAGACGGGATCGCGAATGTTCCGGTAACAGACGCTGCAGAGCCTGATCCAGGCGCAGTCCGCCCAGATCATGGGGCACAACAAGAGTGATAGGAGTGGTCTCAGTCATCAGTTATAATCTAGCCGACCTTTTACAGGACATTTTCATGAAGCTTAGTTTAGCGTTAATCGCAGCGATTCTGCTTTCAGGCTGCGCCATTTTCGGGGACCCCACGGAATTTGACGAAACCAAGGGCTGGAATGTCCAGCGTCTTTATACCGAAGCTGACGCGCTCATGCGTTCACGCGACTACGAAAAAGCGATCGACTACTTCCAGAAGCTGGAATCCCGTTATCCGCACGGCCGTTATGCAACCCAGGCCCAGCTCGAGATCATCTACGCCTACTACAAGCGGAACGACCCCATTTCCACCATGGCTGCCGCTGATCGGTTCATCAAGCTGCACCCCAATCATCCCAACATCGACTACGCCTACTACATGAAGGGCCTGGCTACGTTCAACCAGCGCGGCGTCGTCGAAAAACTGACCGAGCAGCAAATCAGCGACCGCGATCCCAAATCTCTGCGCGAATCATTCCTTTCGCTCAAAGAGCTGGTCACGCGTTACCCCGATAGCCGATACCTCCAGGACAGTCAGCTGCGCATGGTCTACCTGGTCAATACGCTGGCTGATCATGAACTGCATGTCGCGCGCTATTACATGAAGCGCAAGGCTTACGTCGCTGCCTTGAACCGCGCCGAGTTCGTCCTCGAGAACTACCCGAATTCCACTGCCGTGGAAGAAGCCTTGGTCATCATGGTCAGTGCCTACGGCCTGTTGGAGATGGAAGACCTCAAGCAGGACACCATGCGCGTGTTGCAGACCAATTATCCCGACAGCAGGATGCTCGCCAAGGGTGTGCCCGGTGATGAACGCGTCTGGTGGAAATTCTGGGAAAGCCTGTACTGATTCGTTTCAGCTTCACCCACAAAACCGGCCCCTATTTTCTGGCCGGTTTTTTTGTAGCTGGTTTTTTTGTATCCGGCTCCGAATCCGATTTCCTGGCCTTCAAGGCCGCGCGCTGCGCGTTCTTGCGTCTGCGCATGGTCACCAGACCTTCGCCTTTCTTAGGCTTGTCCGGCTCCACATAGGGGTTATCACCCTGCTTGTACTGCACGCGTAATGGTGTGCCAGAGAGCTCGAATGCCTTGCGGAAGGTTTTTTCCAGAAAACGTGTATAGCTGTCTTTGATGCCATCCACATGGTTACCGTGAATCACGACAATCGGCGGATTGCTGCCGCCCTGGTGCGCATAACGAAGCTTGGGCCGCACGCCCTTGCTGACCGGAGGCTGATGCTGCGCCACAGCGTCCGCCAGCGCGCGTGAAAGCTGCGGCGTGGCAAGTTTGGCCATGGCGGCCTTGTAGGCAATATCCACGGACTTGAACAGCTCGGATAGACCTTTTTTCCTCAAGGCAGAGATGTAGTGGAACTCGGCAAAATCGAGAAACTGAAGCTTGCGATCGATTTCGCGCTTGATCCAGTCGCGCCTGTCTTCGTCCAGACCATCCCACTTATTAATCGCGACAACCAGCGCGCGGCCGCTTTCCAGAATATAGGCAGCCACGTGCGCATCCTGCTCGGTTATGCCCTCTCTTGCATCCACTACCAGAATAGCGACGTTCGCTTCTTCGATAGCCTGTATGGTCTTGATGACAGAGAACTTCTCTATCGCCTCCAGCACCTTGCCGCGCTTGCGCACCCCGGCAGTGTCAATGAGAACATACTGCCTGCCGTTACGCTCGAGATCGATGTGGATGGAGTCGCGCGTGGTGCCCGGCTGGTCAAATGCAATCACCCGTTCCTCGCCAAGCAACGCATTCACCAGTGTGGATTTACCCACGTTGGGCCGCCCGACAATGGCGACCTTGGGTACTTGCTGTGTTGTGTGTTCTTCCGGCTCAGGCTCCGCAAAAGGCTCCAGCGCAAATTCCAGCAAATCGCGCACGCCCTCTCCGTGGGCTGACGAAACAGAAAGCGGGTCGCCCAACCCCAGCTCATAAAATTCCGCGCTGACGATGGCCCGCTGCATGCCTTCCGTCTTGTTGACTGCCAGCAGTACAGGACGCTGACTCCTGCGCAGGCGGTCAGCAATGACCTTGTCCTGGGGCGTGACACCCTGCCGCCCATCCACCAGAAATATGACAACGTCAGCCTCATCAATGGCCAGCAGCGTCTGACGCGCCATTTCCTTGAGAATGCCGGTATCGGCGGTAGGCTCGAAACCACCCGTATCAACAACAAGAAATGGCTTGCTGCCACCCACACCGCGCCCATAGTGGCGGTCGCGTGTCAGGCCGGGCAGGTCAGCGACAAGTGCATCCCTGCTTCTGGTCAGACGATTGAAAAGCGTGGATTTGCCGACATTCGGTCGGCCAACAAGGACAATGGTCGGCAGCATCGCTATTTGATGGAGATGGCGTAAAGGCCGCCGTTACGGGTTTGGGCCAGCATCCCGTTGGTGCCTAGCGCGGTCATGCGAGCGAGGATCGGGCTTTCGACAGTGCGAACGCGAGAATAAAAGCTGCCGTCTTCGCGATCCAGGAAATGCACATACCCCTCCAGATCGCCTATTGCAATCACGCCGCCCATCGGCAGCGGTGCAGTAGGATGGCGATACATGAGGTCATCCTGCTTCCAGAAGGTCTTGCCGCTGTCATACGCCAGCGCGTATACAGAGCCGTTGGCATGTGTCACATAGATTCTTGATTCTTCGGCATTCATGCCGGTATAGCTGGAAATGTCACGCGCCCAGATCACACGGCCTGATGCCCGGTCGATCGCTGCAATTTTCCCTTGGTAAGCCACTGCATATACCAGCGGGCCATCCACAATCGGCAGACTCGTGATGTCTGCAATGCGCTCGATTTCTGTAACACCTCTGGGTTGCGCGACCGAAGCTTCCCAGATGATTTTTCCGTCATCCAGGCGCAGGGCGATCAGCTTGCCACCGGCGAATCCCACATACACTGCCCCGGTGTCAATGGCCACGCCGGCACTGCTGCGCAGACTCAGGGTAGGCGTTGCGCGCTGGTAGACCCATTTGCGGCTGCCGTCCACAGCTGACAGGCCGAAAATCCGGCCGTCCCCCGCACGTACAACCACGATGCCGGCTGATACCTGGGGTGCGCTTAATACTTCGCTGCTGACCCTGGATTTCCATAGCAGCTTGCCATCCTGGTTGTAGGCAATGACATAACCGGAAGGCGTGCCTGCCAGTACCAGATTCTCACCAACACCTACGCCGGCTGACAATCCCTCGCCTGCAGTGATATGCCAAATCTGCTTGCCGCTAGCCGCATCGAATCTGTAGATATCCCCGTTAGCGCTGGCAGAATACACCTGTCCATTGTCGACGGCTGGCGTAAAGGTGAAATTACCTGCCTCGCCCACCTTCGCACTCCAGATGATTTTCGACTGTGCCCTGGACTTGAATTCCTTCAGTGGTGTTGGTGGGTTTGCTGGCTCACGACCGAACATGCGTTCGGACATATCCGTCTTGAGATCAGTCAGTGAACTGCAGCCACCGAGCAGGGCAACAATGGCGAGCAAAGACAGCAGACGAGGCAACCTGGATTTCAAACCTTAGCCTCCGAGCGCTTCAAGCTTGTGCTGTGTATATGTGCGATACTTGCCCTGGCTATCAAGCCGGGAGAGCGCCTCCTTATAGGCCGCCTTTGCCTCTTCGGTCTTGCCCTGAGCGGCCAATACATCGCCCTTCAAATCCGAATAGAGCCCGATAAAACCTTCATCAGTCTTGCCCGACAAGGTTTCCAGCGCAGCGTCATAATTTTTCTCGTCATACTGCAAGGTAGCCAATTGCAGCCTTGCTATTGCCTGTATCTGTGTTTCTTCGGCATTCTTGATTGCCCAATCAAGCTGGGCCTTGGCGCTTTTGACATCCTTGGCCCTGTAGTTGGCCTTGGCTGCCATGAGCGCAGCACGGCCGGCATAAGGGGTTGCGCTGTATTTCTCCATCAACTGTGAAGAAATCGCCTGTATCGCTTTGGCATCGGCGGGGTCGGTCTGGGTGAGCTGCTGGTATTGGGCAGAGGCTTCGACTGCCTGATTGGCCTGATGGGATTTCCAAGCCTGCAGCCCGACGAAGCATGCAACCGCGACCCCCAGCACCGCCAGTACCTTGTTGCCATTGGCATTCCACCATGCCTTGAAGGCGTCTATCTGTTCCTGTTCTTCCAAATCGTATGCCATAACGCCTTCCTAAACATGTTGCACAGCCGCATGCTTGCGGCCCGGGATTGATTTCAACAAATTCTGTGTGTACTGCTCGCGCGGTGCTGCGTAAACTTCGCCGACCCTGCCTTGTTCGATCAGCCTGCCATTATGCATGACAGCTACTTCATCAGCGATATGCCGCACCACTCGCAGATCATGGCTGATAAAGATGTAGCTTAGCGACATCTCCTGCTGCAGCTCCTTGAGCAGCAACAGAATCTGCGCCTGTATCGAGACATCAAGCGCGGATACCGGCTCATCGCAGACCACCACCTTGGGTTCCAGCACCAGTGCCCTAGCAATGCCGATACGCTGACGCTGGCCGCCCGAAAATTCATGCGGATACTTCTGCATATCCGATTCTTCCAGCCCTACCCGTTTCAGCATGCTCACCACCTTTGCACGCTGCTGCTCAAGAGACCCCAGGCGATGAATCAGCAAACCCTCGCCGACGATTTCGCCCACTTTCATGCGTGGGTTAAGGGAGGCAAACGGATCCTGAAATATCATCTGCAGGTGGCGACGCTCATGACGCAATGCTTTCGCGGACATCTTTGCGAGATCGCGGCCCTGAAACAGGATTTCGCCGCTATCAAGGGGCTGCAATTGTAGCAGACAACGTGCAAGGGTTGATTTTCCGCTACCCGACTCGCCGACCACGGCCAAGGTGGAACCGGCGCGCAAATCGATGCTGACATCATCGAGCGCCTTGATAATCGTATTGCCGAAGCCGAAGCGGCCGCTACGCTGGCGATAAGTTTTATGGAGATGTCTGGCAGAAAGAATGATATCGCTCATGCCGGAGCCTCTTCTTCATTGAGCCAACTGTAATCGATGGGCCGCAGGGGCTTTTTGCCTTCCGTATCGGGAACGCAAGCCAACAAAGCGCGCGTATACGGGTGCTGTGGATTATGCAGTACCTGGTCAACGGGGCCAGACTCGACAATCTGTCCGCGGAACATGACCACCACATCATCGGCAATATCTGCCACCACGCCAAAGTCATGCGTGATGAACAGCATGCCCATATCCAGCCGGCACCGGAGTTCATCCAGCAACTGCAGAATCTGCGCCTGCACCGTCACATCCAGCGCAGTCGTGGGTTCATCAGCAATCAGCATGGCGGGCTCGCAGGCGATGCTCATGGCAATCATGACGCGTTGCCGCTGCCCGCCGGATAACTCATCCGGGTAGCTGTTAGTGCGGCTGGGCGGAATACCTACCTGCTCCAGCAACTGGGCGACGCGGGAATGCAGCGCCTGACCCTTGAGGCCCAGATGCACGGCCAGGCTTTCGCCGATCTGGTAACCCACCTTGAGCACGGGATTGAGCGAGGTCATCGGCTCCTGAAAAATCATGCCGATTTTCCTGCCGCGAATCTGGCGTAGCTGTTCATTATCCAGCGCGGCCAGATCCTGACCCTGGAATATCACCCTGCCCTGGGTGCGCTGCAGCTGTTTTGACAGCAAGCCCATGATGGACAATGCGGTGAGGCTCTTGCCGCTGCCTGATTCACCTACGATGCAGGTCGTTTTGCCTGATGCAAGTGAGAAAGAGACGTCATTGACCAGCAGTTTTGCCGGTGCGGCGACTGGAGTGACTGTCAATCCCTCAATTTTCAGCAGTTCGCTCAACTTTATGCCCGAAGTTTCCTTATCGCGTCCTTGAGGCTGATTCTGGCCTGATCACCGCCAGCCATGGGCTTGAGTGTAATCACATCTGCCAACACCTCATCCTCACCTATGATAATCGCATGTGCAGCACCGCTGCGATCAGCCTTTTTCATCTGGGATTTGAAACTGCCACCGCCTGCATGCATGGCAACCGTAATATCCGCGTTGCGCAGTTTTTCCGCAACGCCAAAAGCTTGCTTCTCGGCGGCTTCTCCGACGTTAATCAGATAAACATCGGGTGCATCGCTCGCCGTCACGCCGTATTCCTGCATCAGCAGGCAGATACGCTCCAGACCCATGGCAAATCCGCACGCCGGCGTGGCGTCGCCGCCGAGGTTCTGCACAAGCGTATCGTAGCGGCCGCCAGCGGCTATCGTGCCCTGGCTGCCGAGTTTTGTGGTCACCCACTCGAATACGCTTCGGTTATAGTAATCGAGGCCGCGGACAAGTCGCGGATTGATGCGATACGCAACCTGCGCCTGATCCAGCAACCGGCACAGACCATCGAAATGTGCCCGCGTTTCATCGCCGAGATGATCGATGAGCTTGGACGCTGCTTCAATCATTACCTGCATGCGTGGGTTCTTGCTGTCGAGAATGCGTAACGGGTTGGTATTTAATCGCCGCCTGGCGTCTTCATCCAGCAATTCCTCATGTTCCGAGAAGTAGGCGATCAGCGATTTGCGATATTCGGCACGCTCGGCAATATCACCAATGGTATTGATCTGCAGCTCGACATCGGTAATGCCGAGCTCGCGCCACAGCCTTGCCAGCATGACGATCTGTTCGGCATCCACATCCGGGCCTGCATAGCCGAAGGCTTCCACACCGATCTGGTGAAATTGGCGCTGACGTCCCTTCTGCACATTTTCATGACGGAACATGGGGCCCATGTACCACAGCCGCTGCGGGCCGTTATAGGTCAGATTGTGTTCCACGACAGCGCGTACGCAGCCTGCTGTACCTTCTGGCCGCAGTGTGAGTTTGTCGTCATTCAAGGCATCAACCCATGAATACATTTCCTTCTCGACGATATCGGTATGCTCACCTACGCTACGCACAAAGAGTTCAGTAGGTTCGACCACGGGCAGGCGGATATTGCGGTAACCGTAGAGATTGAGCACGCGTAGCGCGGTGTGCTCCAGCTTCTGCCAAAGTGCGGTTTGCTCAGGCAGGATGTCGTAGAAGCCCTTGATGCTCTGGAATTTTGCGCTCATAAACTCAGATTGCCTTGAGCGGAATGGTTTTGGCTTGCGGCGCTCTTATCAGCTCCAGGCTCTCACCAGCATAATGGCTGCGCACATATTCGTCGACGATCGCCTGGAATTCCTCGGCGATGCTGTCGCCCTTGAGGGTGACATTCTTTTCACCATCAATGAATACCGGCGCAACCGGCACTTCTCCCGTACCAGGCAGGCTGATGCCGATATTGGCCAGCTTGGATTCTCCGGGGCCGTTGACGACGCAACCCATGACCGCCACGCTCATGTTCTCAACGCCCGGATACTGGCTGCGCCACACCGGCATCTGCTCGCGCAGATAGGCCTGTATTTTCTGCGCCAGCTCCTGGAAATAGGTCGAGGTCGTACGGCCACAGCCAGGGCATGCAGTGACCAGCGGCGTAAAAGAGCGGATGCCCATGGTCTGCAGGATTTCCTGCGCCACGACGACTTCCTTGGTGCGGCTTTCGCCCGGCTCCGGTGTGAGCGATACGCGAATGGTGTCCCCAATGCCTTCCTGCAAAAGAATGGACAAGGCAGCCGTGGACGCCACAATGCCTTTGGAGCCCATGCCGGCTTCGGTCAGGCCCAGATGCAACGCGTAGTCGCAGCGGCTGGCCAGATCGCGGTATACCCTGATGAGATCCTGCACGTTGCTTACCTTGCAGGAAATCACGATACGGTCTGCAGCCAGGCCCCAGGCTACCGCCTGCTCCGCGCTCTCCAGCGCAGACTGGATCAGCGCCTCCCGCATCAGCGCATCAGCTGACAATGGGTCTGGTCGCTTGGCGTTTTCGTCCATCATGCGTGCCATCTTGGCTTGGTCCAGGCTTCCCCAGTTCACACCAATGCGTACCGGCTTGTCGTAATCGATAGCCGCCTGCACCATGGCAGAAAACTGGTCGTCGCGCTTCGACCCTTTGCCCACATTACCCGGATTGATACGGTACTTGGCCAGCGCCTTGGCGCATTCCGGATACTGGGCGAGCAGTTTGTGTCCGTTGTAATGAAAATCGCCTACCAGCGGCACGTCGCAGCCCATATCGTCGAGCCGTCTGCGGATGAGCCCGACTTGCGCCGCTGCTTCAGGGGAATTGACGGTGATACGTACAATCTCGGAGCCGGCCTGCCATAACTCATGGACTTGGCGAACTGTGGCTTCGGCATCAGCGGTGTCAGTATTCGTCATGGACTGCACGACGACAGGCGCGCCGCCGCCTACCGCTACATTACCGATCATGACCTGCCGGGTGGGATGACGCATGTGATTGGTTCGTTATTCCAGGGTTATACGGGCAACATTGAGACGCGTATGTGGCGCAAGGTCAATCGCCTTGCCATTGTATGTTAGCGTGCTGCCCTCAGCATTGCCGATCACCACCTTCAATGGCGGCTTACCATTGACGGTCTCACCACTGCCTGCCGGTTTGGTGATATTGAGAATTTCCTGATTATTGCCGTCGACCACACTGACCCAGCTCGCATCTTTAAAGCTGAATTCGAGCTTGGCTGCACCAGCAGTAGCGGCTGTGACCGGAGCAGTCGCTACACTCTCTGCCGGCACCGTTTGCGCTTCTACAGTGTTTGCTGCTGCGGGAGGCTCTTCTGTGGCAACCGGCTCCCGAGCTGCAGCCGCATCCTCTCCTACCCGTTCCGCCAATGGCAAGGCCGGCACAGGCAGCGATTCGACCGCTTCAGGTTCAGGGGCTTCTGTTATCGCAACAGTTTCCGGTTTCTGCTCCGGATTGATGGACAAATCATCCGCATACAGCCACACAAACAGCATGATCCCAATCAACAGTCCGCCAATAATGAACACGAGCCAGGGTCGCCGGCCGGAATCCGAAATCGGGATATTGGCCGAGGGAATGCTGATGGCGCGCGGAGGTTCGGAGGGTACTTGCGCACGATAAGCTTCCAGCAGCGGTTCAGGGTCCAGCTCCAGCAGACGGGCATAATTACGAATGAAGCCGCGCGCAATCATGGGGTCCGGCAAAGCGGTGAAGTCATCTTCTTCCAGCGCCTTGACCTGGCGCGCACTCAAGCGGAGGCGATTGGAGATATCCTCGACAGCAAGCCCCTGAGCTTCGCGCGCTTCCTGCAGGTGCCGGCCAAGAACTGGTGTTTCAGCAGTCCTGACCGCGGGGATATCGTCCATTGCATCATCGTTCATGCTCATTTTCCTGCCAGCAGCTCTCTTGCCTCATTCGAGTCAGGATACTTGCGTCTCAGTTCCAGTGCATAACTGGCTTCCGCATCCCTGCCGCCCAGCTTTCGTTCTGTGCGGATAGCCAGCCACAGCACTTCAGGCGACGGGCTATTGGCGAGTGCATATTGCAGCACATCGCGCGTCTGCTCGTAGTCGCCCTTGCCGTATTGTATCGAAGCCAGCTGGTATGCAGCTGCATGCAGCAACGGCTGAATCTGCAGCGCCTTCCTCAAATAGACTTCCGCGTTCGCCACATCCTTCTTTTTGAGTGAACAGACGCCTGCATTGAGGTACGCGACCTCAGGAGTGGCATACAGCGGATTCTTTACTGCTTCGAGAAACTGCGTGATGGATTCATCGATACGGTCGCGCGAGCAAAGAAAAGTACCGTAATTGTTATGAGCTTCGGAGCTGAGCGAATCCAGCTGCAGCGCTTTTTTGAAATTGGCTTCCGCCTTGGCGTCTTCATTCAGCGAGGCGTATACCAGGCCCAGGCCGGTATATGCCATGGGATAGGTAGGGTCGATCTGCGTGGCTTCGGTGAATTCTTCCAAAGCCACGGGAATATTCCTTTGCGCAAAATAGCCGGCACCCAGCTCGGTATGGATGCGTGCGCTTTCTCGGGTGTTGGATTCCTGCCCCCTGGACAGGTTCTCCTGTGACGCACATCCCCCGAGCGCCGTCAGGAAAACGATCAAAACCAGTTTTTTCATGCTGCTGCCTTTATATGTATTCTGCGTGCACTGCGTTTGGTTTTATCCAGCACCTTTCCGGCAAGCTGGCCACAGGCGGCATCAATGTCATCGCCGCGCGTCTTGCGCGTGGTGACGACATAGCCTGCCTGCATCAGGATATCGCGAAACCGCCGGATATTGTCCTGACTTGAAGTGTTATAGCCGCTATCCGGAAACGGATTGAAAGGTATCAGGTTGAACTTGCAGGGTACGTCCCTGACTGTATCCAGCAATTGCCGGGCATGCGCTTCGCTATCGTTTACCCCGTCCAGCATCACGTATTCGAATGTAATAAAATCCCGCGGCGCCTTTTCCAGGTAACGCTGGCAGGCTGCCATGAGTTCCTTCAGCGGATATTTCTTGTTGATCGGCACTATCTCGTTGCGCAGTTCATCATTAGGCGCATGCAGGGAAACGGCCAGAGCCACCGGACATTGATCCCGCAACCGGTCCATTGCAGGCACCAGGCCAGAAGTCGATACCGTCACACGGCGGCGGCTCAGGCCATAGGCCGAGTCGTCGAGCATAATCTGCAATGCGGTGACCACGTTATCGAAATTGGCCAACGGCTCGCCCATACCCATCATGACGACGTTGCTGATGATGCGTTCTTCGGGTGCATCTACCTGCCGCATAGCGTTACTGGCAATCCACAACTGCCCGATGATTTCGGCGGTGGTGAGATTGCGGTTGAAGCCTTGCCGGCCGGTGGAGCAAAAAGTGCACTCAAGCGCGCAGCCGACCTGGGATGAAATGCACAGCGTACCGCGATCATCTTCGGGAATGAAGACAGTCTCGACGCCATTGCCAGTACCCACGTCCATCAGCCACTTGCGCGTACCGTCCCTGGAAATCTGCTCAGTACTGACGGCTGGCAGCGTGATGCATGCCTCTTCCGCCAGGCGGGTTCGCAGAGATTTGGCGATGTCCGTCATCTGCCCGAAATCGCTCTCGCCGTAGTGATGCATCCAGCGCATCAGCTGCTTGGCGCGAAACGGCTTTTCACCAAGCCCTCTGAAATACTCAGCGAGTTGTGATTGATTGAAATCGAGCAGGTTGATCAACGGATTCCCTGATTACTTGCCGAAGAAATAAGCGATTTCGATGGCTGCGTTTTCAGCCGAATCGCTGCCATGGACGGCGTTGGCATCAATGCTTTCGGCAAAATCGGCGCGAATGGTGCCGGGTGCGGCTTCCTTGGGATTGGTTGCGCCCATGAGCTCGCGGTTCTTGGCGACTGCATTCTCGCCCTCAAGCGCCTGGATCATTACAGGGCCGGAAATCATGAACTTGACCAGATCCTTGAAGAAAGGACGTTCCTTGTGCACGGCATAAAAGCCTTCAGCTTCAGCCTGGCTTAGCTGAGCCATTTTGGCCGCAACAATCTTCAAGCCATTGGATTCAAAACGGGTGTAAATCTTGCCGATAACATTCTTGGCAACTGCGTCGGGTTTGATGATGGAAAGGGTACGTTCAACAGCCATGTAAGAGCTCCAAATTATCGCGATGAAAAAGACCGATAAAATACCATTTTAACGGCCTAAAATAAACCTTCGCTTTAAGTTAGAGAGCTTAATTCACGGCAAATTCCGTTGCCGACGCACCTCATATAAACAAATGCCGGCGGCCACGGAGACATTTAGGCTTTCCACCGTGCCGAACATGGGAATGCTGACCAGCGCATCGCAGGTTTCTGCCGTCAGGCGGCGCAAACCCCTGCCCTCTGCACCGAGCACCAACGCAATCGGGCCCTGTAATTTCGATGCATGTAAATCATGCTCGGCCTCAGCCGTTGTACCGACCAGGAAAACGCCTGCCTCCTTGAGTTCGCGCAAGGTGCGCGCCAGGTTGGTCACGGCAATGAACGGCACCGTTTCCGCAGCGCCGCAGGCTACCTTGCGTACGGTTGCGTTGAGCCCCACCGCACGATCCTTGGGCGCGATGACTGCATGCACGCCCATGGCATCTGCCACGCGCAGGCAGGCACCCAGGTTATGCGGATCCTCGACGCCATCGAGTACCAGAAAGAATGGCGGTTCATTCAGATCCGATTCCAGGATGTCGTGAATATCGCGATACGGGATCGGCGTATCCACAATGCGCGCCAGTACGCCCTGGTGGCGACCATGCTGCGCCAGCCCATCGAGGCGCTCCCGGTCCATCTGCATGGCCCTGACATCCTTTTGCTCGGCAGTTTTCAGCAGATCCTGTAATCGGGCATCGTTACGGGATTTGTCATAAATAATCTGCTGCACGCTCTCAGGGTGTTGCCGCAATCGACTCAATACGGCATGGAAACCAAAAATAATCCGACTCTCGCTCATTTACGCTTTTTGCCTTTTTTCTCGCTACGGCTGGAGACTTTCGTTTTGCCGCGGCTGGATTTTACCGCGCGCCTATCGTCGGAGCCCGTATTTTTGCGTACCGAGGGTTTTCGCGTCTCTGTCGGCGGCATCGAAAAACCGCTGACTTCATTATCCAGCGTAAAGTCGATGCGCGTAGTTTCGAGGTCAACACGGCTCACCTTGACCCTGAGGCGATCGCCCAGGCGATACTGCACGCGCGTACGTTCGCCGACCATGGCATGGCGTGCCTTGTCGTATTGGAAATAGTCATTGCCTAGCTCTGTGACGTGCACCAGGCCTTCCACATAAATCCCGTCCAATGCAACAAACAAACCGAAACTGGTCACACCGGAGACCGTACCCTCGAACGATTCACCCACTTTGTCCTGCATGTAGTAGCACTTGAGCCAGCTTGTGACATCGCGCGTGGCTTCATCAGCGCGACGCTCTGTCATGGAACAGTGCTGACCTAGCAGATGCCAGCCACCTGCGTTGTACTTTTCTTCATTCAGTACTGCCTTGATGGCACGATGGATCAACAGGTCTGGATAGCGTCGTATGGGTGATGTGAAATGCGTATACGACTCATAGGCCAGGCCAAAATGGCCGACGTTATCTGGGCTATAGACTGCCTGCTGCATGGAACGCAGCAGTACGGTCTGTAGTAGCTGCTCATCCGGACGACCCTTGATGCGGGCCAGCAGCTTTCCGTAATCCTTGGCATGCGGTGTGTCGCCGCCACTAACCTGGAAGCCGAATTCACCCATGAAGATACGCAATGCTTCCAGTTTTTCCGGCGTCGGCCCTTCGTGAATGCGGTACAGCGCAGGGTGCTCGTTCTTCTTCAGCAAGTCTGATGCACAGACATTGGCGGCCAGCATGCACTCCTCAATCAGGCGATGCGCATCGTTGCGTGTGGAGGCTTCGATGTGGTCGATCTTGCCGTGCTCATTGAATACGATAATGGTTTCCGAGGTCTCGAACTCGATAGCGCCGCGTTTCTCACGGGCCTTGGCAAGCACCTGATAAAGCGCATACAGATGTTCGATATGCGGCATGAGCCAATCATATTCCCGCGCTGCATCACCCCCGGGATTGACGATCATGTCGTAGACCTTGGTATAGGTCATCCGCGCCTTGGAGCGCATGACTGAAGGATAGAACTCGTAACGCTTGACCTCACCCTTGGCATCGATCTGCATGTCGCACACCATACAAAGCCGTTCAACGTCCGGGTTCAGAGAGCAAAGACCATTGGAAAGCGCTTCCGGCAGCATAGGAATCACGCGCCGCGGGAAATACACGGAATTGCCGCGATCGAATGCATCCTTGTCGAGGGCACTGCCCGGCCTTACGTAGTAACTGACATCCGCAATCGCTACTACCAGCCGCCAGCCTTTGCCTTGTGGTTCGCAGAATACGGCATCGTCAAAATCGCGCGCGGTTTCACTGTCTATCGTGATCAGCGGCATTTCACGCAAATCTCTGCGGCCGCGCCAGTCGGATTCCTGCACCAGCTTGGGGTAGCTTTCCGCTTCCTTGACTACAGCCGATGAAAACTCATACGGCAGTTGATGTTTACGTAGCGCAATCTCGATTTCCATGCCGGGGTCTGCATAATCCCCCAGCACTTCCACCACCTTGCCTATAGGCTTGGCGTACGCGGATGGCTGCTCGATGAGTTCCACCATGACTACCTGGCCCGCTTTCGCTTTCATGTCCTGGCCCGGCGGTACAAGAATATCCTGGTTGATGCGCTTGTCCTCGGCTGCCACCAGGGTCACGCCCTGCTCGCGGATAAGTCTACCGACCAGCCTGCGGTGCTTGCGCTCCAGAACCTCGACGATCTTACCCTCCGGCCGTCCCTTTCGGTCGAACCCTGAAGGGCGGACCATGACCCGGTCCCCATGTAATGCTTGCGACATTTCCTTGGGTGAAAGGAACAGGTCCTCCCCGCCAGCATCAGGGATCAGGAAGCCGAAGCCATCCGGGTGTCCCTGCACGGTACCCGCGATCAGATTGATCTTTTCTGCGATGCAAAGTGCACCCTTGCGGTTACGGATGATTTGGCCTTCACGTTCCATCGCGCCCAGACGCCTGTTGAAAATTTCCTTTTCGTGATCCTGAATCTCAAGCAACTCATACAGTTGCTCGACTCGCAGAGGCACACCCTGCTCAGCCATCACATCCAGGATGTATTCCCGGCTCGGTAATGGATGTTCGTATTGACCCGCCTCTCGCTTTGCATGGGGGTCGGCTTTGCGTATGTCTGATTGTTTTTTTCTCGTTGACAAAGTATCTCTTTCCTATAGAATTTCGGCTCTTCGTTTTGCCCATCATTTAAGCCCAGATGGCGGAATTGGTAGACGCGCTAGGTTCAGGTCCTAGTGGTGGAAACACTGTGGAGGTTCGAGTCCTCTTCTGGGCACCAAATAGCGTAGCTGAGTTACGTTACAGTAAGACAGCAGGATTACAAACATAATCCTGGACACCCATAAAGCTAATCAACCCTTCAGCGCATAAATGGCAGGGAGATTTCGCCACCAGCCATAAACATCCATGCCGTAGCCGAAGACGTATCTGTCAGGAACCGTCAAGCCGACAAAGTCAGCATAGATGGGTTTTTCATGGTCGAGGCGCTTGTCCGCGAACACAGCAATGACGACGCGCTTTGCACCCTGCTCGAGGCATTTCTGCTTGATTGCCGCCAGGGTATGACCTTCATCCAGGATGTCATCCAGCACGAGGACGGTGCGGCCCTCCACGTTATTGCCGGGCTCGACCTTCCATACCAGCTTCTGACCGGATGTCTGATTGTGATATCGACTGGCCTGCACATAATCGAATTCAAGAGGAAAATTCAGCCGGGGCAGTAATTGCCCGGAAAAGACAACGGCACCGCCCATGACACTCATCACCAGCGGACAAGTGCCATGGAGCTCTGCCGTTATCTGTTGTGCCAATAGTTCGACTGCTGCGCTGATGGCTTCCGCACTGTGGATCAGTTCCGAGTCTTCCAGCAACTGCTGCGGTGTCATCGCATTCGATATGGCCATTAAGAGGATGTTCTGATTGCGCTTAGATATTCAGAAAATTCTGCACCAATTTCGGCATGACGCAAAGCATATTCGACATTGGCCTTTACGTATCCCAACTTGCTGCCGCAATCATAGCGCTTGCCCTTGAAGCGATAAGCCATGACCTTTTCAAACTCCATTAGCGCGGCGATACCGTCAGTCAACTGGATTTCTCCGCCCTTGCCCGGCTTGATGTTTTCAAGGCATTCAAAGATTCTAGGCGTCAGAATATAACGACCGACTACGGCGAGGTTAGACGGTGCATCCTTGGGTTGCGGCTTCTCGACAATGCCGTTCAGCTGCAGGGTATCTGCATTGATAGGCTTGGCATCCACAATACCGTAACTTGCTGTCTCAGAAGGGAGTACATCCTCAACACCCAGGATCGAGCAGCCCTGCTGATTGTATGCATCTACCATCTGGGTCATGGCAGGCGGATTGCCATCAATGAGGTCGTCCGCAAGGATGACAGAAAAGGGCTCGTCGCCTACAACCGGTTTCGCGCACAGAACTGCATGGCCCAGGCCCAGCGCTTCTGACTGGCGGATATAAATACAAGTGACGCCTTTGGGCAGAATACTGCGGATTTCTTCCAGCATATCCTGCTTGCCGCGTTCTTCAAGTTCGGCCTCAAGCTCGTAGGACTTGTCGAAATGATCGGGGATGGAGCGCTTGTTACGGCCGGTGATAAAGATAAGCTCGGTTGCCCCTGACGCGATGGCTTCTTCTGCTGCATATTGAATCAATGGCTTATCAACAATAGGCAGCATTTCCTTCGGACTGGCCTTGGTTGCAGGCAAAAATCGCGTGCCCAGCCCAGCCACTGGAAAGACAGCTTTGGTAACTTTTTTCAATTTTTTCTCTCGTGCTAGTGAATAGTGGATGATTTCGGGACTAGCGGCTGGTTTTCCGAGGAGGTGATCTGATCTCCCCCACTATATTCTTCTACCCACATCTTGAGCTCTCTTTTGATGGTCTGCTCGTCTAATGTCGAAGTGGAATCAATCCATTTGAGCAAGGTTTTCACCCATGCCTTATCCGCTGTCCTGGCGACTGCAATGCGCAACTTATCATGCGGGGTTGGCAGGGTCCGTTCGTCATCAGACAAAAGTTCCTCGTAAAGCTTCTCACCCGGACGCAAACCGGTGAATACAACCTCAACCTCATCAGGCTGCAAGCCCGACAGCTGGATCATGTCGCGCGCGAGGTCGGCGATTTTTACCGGCTCTCCCATATCCAGCACAAAGATTTCACCACCATCACCCATGAGCCCTGCCTGCATCACCAGCTGCGCAGCTTCGGGAATCGACATGAAATAGCGCGTGATGTCCGGGTGGGTTACCGTGACCGGCCCGCCCTGCGCAATCTGCTCCTTGAATTTAGGGATGACACTGCCGCTGCTGCCGAGCACATTGCCGAAACGAACGATAACAAAACGTGTACTGGAATCCTCTTGCAGCCCTTGGCACACCATCTCAGCCAAGCGCTTGCTAGCCCCCATGACATTCGCAGGATTCACGGCCTTGTCAGTGGAGATCAAGACAAATTTCTCAACTTCTGCTTCTTTGCACGCCTTCGCGAGCGTGTAAGTTCCGATCACGTTGTTGCACAGGGCCTCATGAACGTTGAGGTTTTCCATAAGCGGCACATGCTTGTATGCCGCAGCGTGGAAAACGACGGACGGACGACATTCCTGCAGTAGTTTCTTTAAGCGTTTTTCGTTTTTGACGTCGCCAACGATGTATGTGACCTGCAGGCCCGGGAATGCCGCATTGAATTCCTGCTCTATCAGATAAAGGGCATACTCTGACAGGTCGAAACATACGAGCAGCCTGGGCTGGAATTTCGCAATCTGACGGCATAACTCCGAACCGATAGATCCACCTGCGCCGCTGACCAGCACCACCTGCCCTTCAAGCAAGGAATGCAGCCCTTGGTCGTCCAGCATGACCGGCTCTCGCCCCAGGAGATCCTCCACTTCGACCGGCCTGATCTGCGAAATACTGACCTTGCCGCTCATTAAGTCCTCGAATGAAGGCACGGTTAAAACTTTCAATCGACATCTGTTAGCCAAAGCTACAGCCTTACGGCGTAATTCGTGATCTGCCGACGGCATTGCAACAATTACATGAGTGACCTGCAACGAGTCAGCAAGCTGAGGTAAGCTAGAGAGCCCTCCTAAAACCTTGGTGCCAAATAACTCCCGGCCTTGAATTCCTTCATCTTCATCCAGCAAGCCCATGATTTGCCATTCGGGGCTTCTTGCCAGATCCTTCAACAATGCAAGTGCAGCATCCCCCGCGCCTAGAACGATTACAGGGGTTCCCTTTGTTTTGAATCCGTAGAGCTTGTGCTCTTTCCATGCCCGATAAGCAAAGCGGCTGCCGCCCATTATGAGAAGCAATAATAAGGGATCAAGTATCAGAACCGAACGAGGCACAGCCAATGCCTGTGGTTGCAACATGAATAGCAATGCCGCTGAGGCAACTGCTGAGGCACTTACGGCCACAATTATTCTTTTGAGATCCGGCAAGCTGGCAAATCGCCACACCCCTTTATAGAGTCCAAATATTACAAAAGACAACATCTGCAACGGGGCTATCCACGCTATTACATAGAGCAGCGATTCCTGAAAATTGGGAGGAATTTCCAAATTAAAACGTAATTGATAAGCAAGTACCCATGCCAAAACTGCAGCAGCAGCATCGTGCAGAAATGCCGTAAATGAGCGCCAGCGACGAAGTGTAGACCTAAGCATGGAGCGAAAGTCTCGCTTGTGTATTATGAATATGGGGGATGACATTGGAGGCCATGGCGACTAATTCTACCTAATTTCGGCCTCGCATGACCTGAGCTTCCATGCCCTGTCTACCATACGCATGATGATGAAATAAATTATTAGCCAAGCCGCAAAGATCAAAAGAACCATTGCCATAGGCTGTTCGATTAGAAAAATTGCGGAGCCACCGGCAGTTATCATCAGGCAATATTCGGCAATCGCCGTTTTCTTATGGCTCCAGCCTATCTGAATTAGACGCTGATAATAGTGACTTCGATGTGCTTGCCAAACTTTTTCCCTTCTCAATATGCGCTTGAGCAGCGTTACGCTCGCATCAGCGATAAATGGGGAAAATACAAGCAGTGGGAACCACGCGGGCCACAATTCTCTTTGCCACCCCACTAATCCAATCGTTCCGGCAAGGAATCCGAGCGGCACCGACCCACCATCGCCCAAGAAAATCCGGGCCGGATGAAAATTTAACAACAGAAATGCGAAACTGGAGGCAACTACGGAAGCACTCAACACTGCCATTTGAAGATCATGCCCGATTACCGCTGCAACCGAGTAAGTTCCAAAGCCAAACAAGGCCATGCCACCAGCCAGTCCGTTAGAGCCATCCATGAAATTATAAAGATTCATCATCCACGTGATTGCCAATGCAACAAGTATATGCAACCACCAGGCATATTCCGGCAACATTGCAAAACTTACGCCTAAACTTACAATCAGTTGCGCCATCAGCCGCCAGCGAATGGATAGGCTACGCACATCGTCAACAATCGACACAATCAGGAGTATTGTGGCCGGAACAATCAAAACCCAGAAATTCTCTGCCCATAGCCAGGTTGTGAGAACACCTGAGACCACTGCAATACCCCCAGTCCGGGGAATTGAATTTTTATGCAATGACCGATGATTAGGTTGGTCCAAAGCTATGCCGTAGAGCCTTGTTTTCAATAGCAGCAGTAGCATGACCAAGGTCACAAGGAACGCACTAGCCATGGCCAATATCATGATTGTCCACCAGACATCGACGACTGATACCAATCCATTGTAATTCGCAGCCCATGATCTACCGTATAGGGTGGCATCCACCCCAGTTCCTTGCGAATGCTTGAGCTATCCATGACGAGAGGCTGGGTAAGCCGGTCGACAATTGTCGCCTTTCCAATCAACTGGGCCGCGGCTCGCATCAGACTTACCGGAACAGATACCAGCCTGGCTGGCCTATTGAGTGCTGCTGCAATACCTTGAACCAGCTCGGCAGAAGACATGTCAGTGCCATCGCTGACCAGATATGTATGTCCTGCCGCGCCCGGATGCTTAACACATTGCATAAGTGCATCGCAGAGATTGCCGACAAATACCAAACTACGCTTATTAGTTACGCACCCCAATGGCAACGGGATACCTTTGTCCACGGTTTTTAGCAATCTTGCGAAATTGGCCTTCACTCCCGGTCCATAGATCAAGGGAGAGCGTACTATGACAATCTCCATGCCAGTTTCAACTGCTATAGCCTGCAGAGCCTGTTCTGCGCGAAGTTTTGAAACAGCATAGGAGTCCTGTGGATTCGGGGCGTCAGTTTCCCGAAAAGGTTTTTCAGTGGTGGTAGATTCACCATTGACCTTAATCGAGCTCAGGTAGACAAATCGTTTAACGCCGACTGCTGCAGCTTGACGCGCAAGATTTACCGTAGCCTCGACGTTGACCTTGAGAAATTCACGTAGCGGATCTATTGCTTCGTCATTCATCACATGCACACGTGCAGCCAGGTGCACTACCGCTTCGACACCCGTTAATGCATGCATCCAATCTGTCTTGTGGTCTAGTTCGCCAACAACGAACCGCTTCAAAGATTCCAATTCTGGAATAAGAGTAGCTGAACGTGTAGCTGCATGTACCTCAATCTCACTTAATTGGAGTTGTTTGCATAATGCAGTTCCAACAAAACCATTAGCTCCGGTGACCAGTGTTTTCAAATTTTCAGCCCTATTGTCAGAGCAATCCGCGTGCTTTCCAATTGATTCACGGACCACCCGAGCAGCATTTTAGGCAAAAAATCCGGTTGAGCTAGCTACATTCTCCAGGAATCGACTTGCCAACACTTTGTAGTCACGATTTGCAATCAGCCATTCTCGCCCCCTCAGCCCCATTGCCTGCAGTTCATTTTGACTCATTTTTCGCAATGACAAAATCGCGTCCCGGATCGCATTGCTATCCTCCGCACGGCAAGTAATCCCAGCCCCGCTTTCAGCAACAATATCCCCAGGCGCCTCTACAGCGTAAATGATCGGAAGCGCGGCAAGCATATAGTCATTGACCTTTGTAGGGCTGATACCAAAACGATATAAAGGCTGTTTTTGATATCCAACGTATGCCGCATCCATAAAGCTGAGGAAATGTCTGATTTGCGTCCTTGAAACAGGCTCAAGAAACGTGACTTTCCCTTTCGCGTTCAAATCTTCCGTCAATTTGCGTAATTTTGGAAGTAATGCCCCATCGCCAAGAATCACCGCATGCACATTTGCGTCAGAAGACTTTGCAACCCCTTCGATAAATGGATGCAACACATTGGATAATCCAATCTTGCCTGCATAACCAATCAGAAATTTCCCTGCCGCTCTAAGCTCTTCCAACTTCTCCTGATGGGCTATAGGCAGTGGTTCTGCTTTGTAATTTTCGGCAAGGTCAATTCCATTGGGAATAAACAGGAACTTATCTTGATCCATGCCATGCTCGATCATGTAATCCTTCGCGAAAGGCAGCACTGAGACGACTTTGTCCGCGGTTCTGTATGCATAATTTTCTGAGTATTGCATCAATTGGATAAAAAGGTGATTAGCGCGCGCGCCGCCAAGCTCTATTAATGTCAAAGGCCATAAATCCCTAACCTCAAAAACAAGCTTGGCACTGTATTTTCGGGCCAGCTTCCTGGTAGGGTGTATTGCAAAGGGATGATGAGACGAACAAATCACCAAATCAGCACTTTCAATCGGCAAGCGACGAAGCAAGCACTGGGCTACAAATGAAAATATGTTAAGCACCCGCGCAATATTGTCTGAGGCTTCATAGCTTCGGGTTCGGATCCATAGATAACGGATACCATCTATGCACTCCTCCGTGATCCGCTCCTCGATTTCAGGCTGATTGAATCTGGTATGGGCATAAGAGGCAGCCACAATAGTGACGTTGTGCCCTAGCTCAACCCATTCCTTGGCCAAGTAATAATGGCCGTACACCATGCCATGTTTGGGTGAACCCGCATAATGCGCAATGAATACTATATCCATAGGCAATATGGACTAGAGGTTGAGCGGCGCGCATTAGTACAACGACTTGGAGAATTCATACGGCGTATCATTGCCTTCGAGTTGCACCGCTAGCAGTCAATACCTCGTATAAGGTCAATAGTTTCTTCTCTTCATGTTTCCAGTTGTAGCGCTGCTGCACAGCAGTTTTGCCGTTATTACCCATTCTAGTGGCTTCCTCAGGATGCGTAGCCAGATAATCAATTGCCTCAGCAATTGATTCTGGATTCATCGGATCCACACACAAGCCACAATCATTTCCGACAACAATCTCGCGCCATAGAGGAAAATCCGAAGCAATGACGGGTATCCCCGCGCTCATGTATTCAAACATCTTATTCGGTTGCGCATCGACATGATTTGGAAGGGGGTGGAATGTAACAAGGCCACCAATACATCTTGCCATGGTCTTTCGCACACCTTCACGATCTTGAAAACCCAGCTCATCAACCGACAACCATCCCGGGTTATTCTTGGCCTCTTTGTATACAGATGCTTCCGAGAAGCGTCCCACCAGTTGCAATCGCACCTGTGTTTTAACCTGATTCATCGACGAAATAACTTCACGAATCCCTCGAATCGCGGTGATACCGCCAACGTAACAAACCTGCGAAAGCTTTTCTTCCAATTTCCCATCACAACTTAATTCGCCCAGCATGGGGAAGTTGTTTATGTCCACGGATTTTGAATTGATGAGAAGAAACTTATCCCTAATGAATGGCGTAGCAGTCACGATTGCATCAAAACGTTTACAAGCCCACCCTTCGAAATGCCTTAATAGCCAAGAGAGGAATAACCTTGATAATTTGCCAAGGTAGGGTTTCCCAAGGATCTGCCTTGGAACATCCTCATGCGCATCGAACACTACACACTTGCCCAAGCGTTTCAGTTTGACACCCACCGGCATGAGTTCGGGATCATGCAGATGGTAAATATCCGCATCCAGTTCAGCAGCCCGTATCGCCAGTAATCGTGTTGTCAAAAAAATGCGTTTAAGTCTGCTAATTGGCTTGCCTACATCGAGAATAGCTACATCATCTTTGACTTCATTACCTTGGCCGTCAGCAACCACCAGCAAAACGTCGTAACCTGCCTTAGCTAGGCTTCGGCACTGCTTAAGGAAAATGCGGGTATCGTATCGTGGATGCACGCTGCTCAAATGGACTACACGAGTCATCGTACGAACTCGAGAACCACTCATCTATCTAAAAGCTTCTTAGAAAGAAGATAGTCGATAACTGTTTCCACTTCACTTTGCACGGATTGTCTTTCACTCTTGACAATGACTTCGGGTGTCAGCGGCACTTCATAAGGTGAATCGATTCCCGTAAATTGAGAGATTTTTCCTTCACGAGCTTTTTTGTAGAGCCCCTTTGGATCCCGTCTCTCGCACGCCTCCAGCGAGGTATCGAGGTAAACTTCAATGAACTCCCCCTCAGAAAACATGGCTCGCACCATATCCCGTTCTGCGCGATATGGTGAGATAAACGCGGAGATCACAATCAGGCCTGCATCTGCCATTAATTTGGCCACTTCTCCTATTCTTCGAATATTTTCTACCCGAGAGTCAAGGTCGAAGCCCAAGTCACGATTCAACCCATGCCTCACATTGTCACCATCCAACAGATAGGAATGAAAACCGGAAGTGAAGAAATATGTATCCAGAGCATTCGCCAATGTAGATTTACCGGAACCAGACAACCCGGTAAGCCATATAACAAAAGGTCTTTGCTTCTTTAACTTCGCCCTGCCCTCTTTTGTGACTTGGCCTTCATGCCAGACAATATTCTTCATGCTGATCCTTATTAATCAACTAATAATTATAAGTCAGCAATGATGACAATTGATGAGCCGGAGCCGATAGGAAGCTTGATGGGACTTGTGGAATGCGCATACCTACATGCTGGTGCAGTACGATGTGTAGGCTTATAACGCAGCCAGAAGGACAAGACCAGACAGCTCAGTTCAATACGGTTTGGAGAGCATTTGCCACCAGCTTTTGCTGGGCCTCACTAATACCCACCCACAAAGGCAATCTGATTAAATGTTCAGATAAATAATTAGTATTAGTCATATCACCACTGACGCGTCCAACACGTATACCCGCTGGTGATGAATGTAGGGGCACATAATGGAATACGGCATTTATCTTAGCCTCACGTAACTGTTGTAGCACCTGATCTCGCTGCACGCTGTCTGGCAAAACCACATAATACATATGAGCATTGTGCTCACAGCCATTCGGAATTATTGGACGCCGTAGTAACCCTGCATTCTCCATGGGCTCCAGTAACTCATGGTATGACTGCCATGCCTGCAAGCGTTTTTGAGTAATCGTTGCTGCTGCTTCCAGTTGGGCATAAAGAAATGCTGCTATGAGCTCTCCTGGCAAGAAGGATGATCCAATATCTTGCCAAGTATATTTATCAACTTGTCCGCGGAAAAACTGACTTCGATTTGTACCCTTTTCGCGGATGATCTCGGCCCTTTCAACAAACCGGTCATCATTTACCAATAACGCGCCACCTTCGCCTGAGATAACATTTTTAGTTTCGTGGAAAGAGTAAGCACCGAAATGGCCAACAGCCCCCAAGCTTTTACCTTTGTATTTAGCCAATACGCCCTGGGCTGCATCTTCTATAACCAGTAAGTTATGACGCTTTGCTATTTCCATGATGGTATCCATCTCGCAGCCAACGCCTGCATAGTGTACTGGAACAATTGCCTTGGTCCTGGACGTAATGGCGGCCTCAATCAAAGACTCATCGATATTCAAAGTATCAGACCGAATATCAACGAACACAGGTGTACCACCACGCAATACAAAAGCATTAGCAGTTGATACAAAAGTGTAAGAGGGCATAATCACTTCATCGCCCTGCTGTATATCAGCCAGAATGGCAGCCATTTCCAACGCTGCCGTACATGAATGGGTAAGCAAAGCTTGTTTCGACGCGGTATTTGTTTCCAGCCACTTATGACAGTGCTTTGTAAATTGACCATCACCAGCCAGTCTATGATTGGCATTCGCTTCGGCAATGCAAAGCATCTCCTTACCAGTCATGTATGGCTGATTAAAGGGTATCATTTAGGGTGCACTCCATGAAGCAGTGTGTATAAGGAATCCAAGACTGATGCCTAACCATTACCTTTGTAGATTCAAAAACCTGTTTTGCTAATAATACATAGCCGTTCTTGCTACGTACGTTTTGCCCCCGGTCATGCGCGACTAAAAAACGGGCAATTATATTTTGTTTGGGAGTGAAACAAGGGTCTACTGTTAAAATCCTGCCTCCTCGCTTAAGTGCCATTCTACTTAGCATCAATAGCCTAATTACCTCAGAATCGTCCAGATGATGTAAGAGTCCAATTGCCAAGATCACATCGAACTTAGGCAGATTGGCTAATTCACTTTCATCGAACTGCTTACATTCAAAATGAGCTTTACCTTCACCAAATTTCTTCTTAGCCTTACTAATATATTGGTCACTAATATCGTAGCCCCAATAATCAATGTCCTCCATATAATCTAATATATCTGCAGGACCACAGCCTAAATCCAGAATTTGCATGCCCGGAAAGGGTTTGATTAAGTCATTAACTATTCTCTTACGTGCTGCATTCGCTCCCATTATATTTTGCAATACAGAATATGCTTGTGGGTGTGAGAGTATTGAACGAATACCAGATGTTATTTGAGCCATTTTAGCCTTATAGCTTTTCGATTTTTGTCACGCGACAATCGATAACGGGCTGTAAGATCAATGGACAATATCTAAGAAAGAGATGGAGTTTCAAACCCACAATCATTTTAAGCAACCTAACAACCCACATCGATCGTCGTGATGCAAACCTAGAGTCAGTTGTAACCCTTTCTAACATCAAAACAGGATACTTACGATTAAAAAACAAAGTCGCAGGTAACATCGACACATATCTTTTAACTTCACAAATATTGATCCAATTCAAAGAATTCCAGGTTCCAATAGCGTCGGGCACAGTCTGCGAACTTAGAATACGATCTTTGAAAGTATTGAAGGTAAATCTCTTTGAGAAAATGATAGGAATATTAAAATGAGGCTCATATGGAAAAATATAGTTCGGACAAACAAATCGATATATAGCGTTTTCTTTTAAGCTATTAATAATTTTAACCAGCGCCAAAGCAGGATCATTAATATGCTCCATGACATTAATGGAAAATGCATAGTCAAACTTGTTTGTTAAATCCAGAGATTCGGCTGTGCTGGATAAAAGCCTGGGCAGACAATTATGTTTTTTCGACTCGTCTATTACTACCTCTCTTAGTATTTCAAAGTGAGAATATCCATCCCCTAACGGTTCCAGACTAGTTACATCATAGCCTTCTCTAACAAGCTGGCTACTCAGTATGAGAGAACCTGCCCCAATTTCAATAACTTCTGCAGATTTGTTCAATTTTCTCAAGTCATCTTCAATATGACCTCTACCAAAAATAGCTTCGCCTGCGTAGGTTTCAAATAGATGTTGCAAGATAGGATCGGCATCGAAAAATCTTGATCTCAACGTATCAATCCATTCATTAATTGAATCCGAATCTTTAATGAACAGACTCAATCGGTTAAAACTCCAACCACAATTCCCACTGAGATCAATAATATGGCTGCAATTTTTTGTAGATTAATGTGTTCTCCCAGAAAAAATGCTCCACCTAGTAAAACCAGAACAAAAGTCATTCCAATGTATACCGGAAACGCAATAGTTAAAGGAAACTTAGTGACGACATACAGCCAGGCAAATGAACCAACCAATGCAACAATGTAAGCAATCAGAATGATGGGGTCAGTCAAAAAAACCCATAATCGTTCAAGAATACTCGAACCACCCTCAATATTTAAATAATCGGCACGCCATTTAACTGCTATCTGACTGCACGTAACCATTAGCGCTACAGGAAATATCAACAGGAGTAATTTCAAATTGTTACCTAGTCACTTTCCAAAATCGCCAGACCGAATCCAGTTCGCCCATATCCATTGCCGTTATAAAGCATGTACCGTTTCCCTGAATGATCAAACACATAGGGGTAACATATCATCTCACTATCCCACCCTGATTCAGATACATCAATCCCTATCAATTCATCGCTTCGCTCCCAAGTTATACCATTTCGTGAAGTCGCATAGCGCAGTCGATAATTCGCACAATCTTTTGTTGCTCTCGAACAGAACCACATCTTATATATGTCATCATCTTTAATTACTCGCGGCACACCAAGGGCGTATTCATATTCATCTCGAAAATCTATTGCTATGCAGTGATTTCTATTCCAATTGATCCCATCAACTGACTCGGCATATTCAAGATTGTAAAAATGCTTTGGCTGTCCATTTACCATCTCCCATCTCGCACATGATGTAAACCATGCTTTGTAATTCCCATTATGAAAATGAACTTCTGGGGTGGCCACGAAATGTGGGTTATCCCGGGTCCGATCTATTACGGGTCCATTGAAGCATCGAACAAATGCATGTGATTCGTCATTCCATTCAGCCATGCCGACTGAATTTCTTATCTTGACCGTTACGCCAAGATTAATCCCGGTGTAATAAAGTAACTTTCGGCCCTCAACATTAACGATAGAATTAGGCAATGCACCGCTATCATCAAAACACCCTAATGCACCAGGTTCTATTATTGGCTTGTCATGCACACGCAGCACTTCAGTGGGATTTTTCATATCTATTTCCAGATATGCTCCATGACCCCGATTGTTCTTATCTCGTGAAGAAAAATAAATCCTATAAAGATCCCCATCTATTTGTTCTGCAATTGGAATCATGGCATGCGAATACATCCAATCACTATGTCTCTCTGAATTGAAAATCCAGCCTAATTTTTTCCACTTCATCATTAACTTTCTTATATTTTTCTCAACCTATTACTCGGAACTTTTGATCTCTCTGTTGCACTACCTATGTAGACTCCCCCCGGCTCAGCATCACCAAGCAATATTGTTCCAGCGCCAAGAACACATCTGTCACCGATAGAAACATGATCTCTAATAGTCGAGTTAACTCCGATGAAACATGATTCATGAATATGCACGCGACCAGAAACCACTATATGAGAAGCTAAAAAACAGTGATCATCAATCTTTGTATGATGGCCTATGTGATTACCACTCCATAAAGTGACATTGTTTCCGATTTTCACGAAAGGCTGGATGGTATTGTCTTCCAAGATAAAGCAATTCTCTCCAATAGCTCCCGCGTTCAAAACTGTCGCTTTACTGCTGACATAGCTCACACAGCTGTATCCCATAGATTTCAATTCTAGATATTTATCCTTCCTCGCCTGGTTGAGATTAGAGTAGCCCATCGCTACAAATAAACCATATAAGTTAGGTGGGTATTTTTCTAAAATCGAATCCCGTTCTATTACGGGGAGCCCTAAGAACTCGCCCGAACTAGGCAGGTAAGATCTGTCCACTACAAAAGCTGATATCTCAAATTCAGAATCATTTTTGAAATAAAAGTGAGCCAATTCGCCAGCATCCGATATTCCGAAAATAATGATCTTTTTCATGGCCGTTCTCCCGCCTTCTTATAAACTTGGCGAACTATAGTGTAGGGACGTTGCTTTGTTTCTGAGTATATTTTTGACAGATATATTCCAACAACACCGACAGATGCGGAGACTAGTCCACCTAATAGCCAAATTGATGCCATCATAGATGTATACCCACTGGGTGGTACAGAAAGGAAAAACCAATTAACCACCAAATAGATTGAATAAAGACTTGCAAAACCAAATATGCACAAACCAATCAGGAAAATACCTACCAATGGCTTGCTACTAAAAGAAGTTACCGAATTGACGAGCTGAGAAACTTTTTTTCTAAACGTGTATGTGGTCGAGGCTCTGCTGAGTTTATCCACAATTTGCGGGACTTGCTTGAACCCTGTTAACAGCCATAAACCTGCCATAAAAATTTCAGATTCTCTATGACCTAGCAGCGCATTCACATACCTTCGGCTCATTAATCTTGCTACTACTATATTTTCAGGAAGATCCAAACCACTTAAGAAGCGGAAAATTTTATAAAAAAGAGCTCCTGTATACCGTTCCGTGAGGCTTCCCTTCCTCCTCCTTTGGACTCCATATACAACATCAGCTTTCTCTGAGATCAACTGCTTATCAAACTCAATAACCCATTCAGGGCTTTCCTCTAGATCACTATCTATCAGAAACACCTTCTCACCTTGGGCATAAGCAAGGCCAGTCATCATTGCTTTGTGGTGCCCAAAATTTCTTGATAAATCCACTACCACTACATGCGCGTCAGCATCCGCCAAACTGGTAGCTAGTTCCAGACAATTGTCTGGGGACCCATCATTAACTAATACGATTTCATAATCCTGATGCGTTAAAGCCTGTGCTGAAGAGCTCACACGTTTGTAAAACTCATTAACATAGGGAGCTGATTTGTAGAGAGTGGTGACAATTGATAATTTCATTTAGTAAACGTGCCTCATGTAACGAGGGGCAGTGTTTCCGCAATTAAACAGCAAATCCACGATGCTAACGCTGTGTTCAAAATTGCCCCATAGCTGGGGATATTCCGTGTAGGCTGAATAATCGAACCAAGTTAAGTCAATGCCTTTGCTTGTAAATATCTCCTCATCTATGTAATTCCGCGCGGATGGACCAGATACATATTCAGCCCCCCCCGCTTGAATACAGATATCCACCAATCTTTCTGTTTTCCCGTTAATTAGAGAGTAATCCCAAGAATTGCATATCTTTGTTTTTATCCCTAGATACTTGCAGATAGCCTCAATAAATATACGGTTCACTTGAGATAAATGACTGTACTCCGCTGCCGTATACAACGGTTTCAACCACTGGGCAACTTCATCAAAAAAGGGGGCTCGCCGGTAGTTTGCCTCCAGTGTCTTCCAATGCTTACTTTGCCACCTTGAATCGAGGGTTACATCCCGGATGCGCCGATTTATATCTTGCCCAACAGGAATCGTTAGCCACTGTGGACCTTGTGGCGTTTTTATCTTGTTACGATTACGCCAGTCATTTTTAGTGAATTGCATATCGTCATATAAAATAAACTCATCCACAGCCGCAATCAAATCGAAGTACCCTTTCCACGGTATATAGTTTGATTGCAGGATGGCAACCTTCTTCATAGATTGCTATTCCTGGCCTGCTCACAAGCAGAAACTGCGACCGCGTACGCTCTCGATGGCTTGAGCAAATATTGCTTTTGAGATTGTTTACGCCCACCTATATCTGCAGGAACAACGAACTCCCTCACTAACTGATAATCATCTTCCAAATTCGCTCCAAAACTGGAAAGCGCTTCAGTAGGAATCGATCTTGAACCTTCTGGTTCTGTGAGCAACCATGCAACTGCAAGCTCAGAACAACTCACCTTGCGCAGGGTCATTTCAGCTAATGCCTGACTTCCAGGATATCCTCCTATCATCCACGCGATTCCTGGCGCCTTTGCGCCCAAAGTGAAAACCACCCCTGGCGATTGGCCCGTTAAATCCAGTATAGCTGTACCTTTACAACACCCAGCCAAACGGGCTGACGTGGCGACCTCTTCAATATAAATGCCAACTTTCTGATTTAAAATTAATTTAGTTTGACCATCACCCACACGTAGCGATACATCGTTCTGATGCAAATTTGCAGGCTCGCGCTGAGGATGTCTTACACCAGCAGCGAATACAAATGCCCCAGCCATTACTGAGCAAAAAGTTATAAATGAAATAAGTCGGTTTATAAGCTTTCGATCACTCTCAAACCCAATACAGAACACAAAGATACCAAGAATCCAAAACAGGGCAACCAAGGGGTACTTGTTCCAATAATTCGTCCCTGTTCCAAAAGCAAAAACATATGGCATTAGAAAGAATGCCAAAATTAAGCTCAAATGCTGACGGCTTATTTTTCCAAATGAATAAAACTGGGGTTTTGTAAACACAGTAAGAGATATCAGGAGAGTTGCTGCTATAGGTAAAGCCACCAGCAACAATGGAAATCGTGCAGTTCCAAGAATCAGTTTGGGATCAATTACTGTAATCAGAGTTAAAGTTAATATGCCAGCCAAAATAAGAATGAGCGAAAAGCTCTTATCGTGTATTACTCGCTTTTTGACTATTACAACCCAGCCCACTAAAAGAATCACTCCGCTAGTTCCAAGAAGGGCCCAAATAAAAGATAAATCCGCACGAAATGAATCAATTCTAAAAAGCTCGGCCATGCCATGATTCTCGTGCCCTATGGTACTAACTATCGAGACCCCTACTATCAGTCTCGCTGCGAATCTCGTAATGGAGCCATCAATGGAAATGGCACTTACAACCAAACATAAAATACTAATCAGGCAAGCTTGTACAAACCATTTGACACGAAGGTAACGTGATATCAGCAAGGTCGACACAACGACAAGAGCTAGCAACATTGCTGATGTAGGTTTGGCCATGAATGCGAGCCACCCACCAATTCCAACTATAGCTGCACTAAAAAAAGGAGCTTTGTTGTGTGAGTGATATACCCATAACAACCCTATCATTGTTATAAGGATTGATTGGTATGTAAGGCTGTTGTAGTTGGGTGTCGTTTTCCAAATGTGAAAAACAAGCGTTGATGTCACTGCCAGGCAAAAGGCCACTAATAACTGCGAGGAAGTTGAAATCGAATATCCGAAAAGATATTTCAGGGTGCTTATGATCACTGCAAAACTCAACAACAAGGTCGCGATCACGTTTAATGATCTGAGGGATGAAATATCCCCATCTACCAATTGATAAATAGGGTGTAAAAGAAATCCAAACTGAGTAACTGTGTTTGGGTACTCATATGGGTCTGCTATCGTTACTAGATAGTAACTTTCATCAGTCAGGTCCAAGCCATATGGGCTTAAGTAGATCTTTATCAAAAGAAGGAAGAGGCTGGCCACTGTTAGAAAAAGCAGTGTGGGTAATACCGTATCTTTATCAGTCAGTTCTTTTGCAGCGGCAGTGGTCATCTAGAATTGAATTCTTTTTGTATATTAATGATATCCAACATGGATAAGGCAAATCTCTCTCCCAACGCTATCTGAGCAGTTGTATTGAGATGAAGGCCATCTTCTTTTAGCGGCAGATCCTCTGTTGTTACCATTGCTATATGTTCCATATGGACCGAGGCTTGTAAATTTTTCAAGTAATCCCATGCAATAAAACCATGCGTTCTAGCTGCCCGTCTGCTTTCAGAAACGGTTGCAAGTTGGGCAAAGATAATAGGCAAGCTGTTGCCGAGCTCATATCGCAGCCCGTTAACCAATAAATAAAAGCTTTCAACCCAATTATCGGCCGCTTCGTATGAGCTTGTATCTCCCTCCCCCACGTAGATAAATATTCCTTTCAAATGGGAAGTTCGCTGAGCTTGATGCGTTCTTTTTATTGTTTCTTTATATAGATCGCCTTCTAGCCCCCATGCTGTAATGCCGCTCCCACCCTTCGCACACAGCAGCAGGCCAATATCTGAATGATCCTGAGTCAGGGACTGCATTTTTTTTGCAAACGATATCCCGGGGCCTATACCACCCACCTTATCAGCATTAACTGAAAAAATAGGGTCATCTGCAGGCTGCATCGGTTCTTTGGCCACTTGCCATTGATCACTCCGGAACTGCAATACACCCTGGGGTTGCCGAAGTGCTTCAGAGGCTTCACTAATATCGCCCCGGCCAGCCATATTGGACTGGCCTATTAAAAGAAAGAAATCATTCATAGGCGTAAAGAATTACCTAAGGTAACTTTCCAGAAGCAGTCCAGCTTATATTGATATTCATTTCTGCAGAATCATCAAAAGTCCACTTCAAAGTGGTAGCTGGCCCAAATTGTGTGCTGGATTTGCCCATCCACAGATTGGCTTTTTCTGACCATGGCAAGTAGAGAGCGTATACGGTTGATCAGAACTGAATTTGATATACATCTTGTGCCCTTCATGTGAAGTGGCAATTACCAAGTCATCTTCAATAGCGACGGATAGATCACCAGGCAGTTGCAGACGCCCTTGCCATTTACCTTTGCCAGCAAGAGTGTCTCTAAGGACCACTTTGGAATAATCAATGATTTCAACCTCGCGCTTGAACTTGGCAGGCTTGTGAAACCTTTCTGTTTCACCACGCAGGGTTATCCTGTTTTTATCTTCGGACACGTCCAGCAGGCGGACAGCAAGATCAGGTCTTGCGTCCTCAGCTATATAGCGGTCATCCAGTGTGTAAGTATTATGGGCGAATGGTGATCGAATATATTTAGTCATATTCGTTAACCCGTAGGTCTGGTGCCCTCCTTCAGTAATCCATGCCCGCCCATGTTTATACAAGATAAATGAAAGATCATCTGCGTGGCGTTTGCCCGCTGGCAAGTTCTGGCTAGCCACAAATAGCAGGTATAAACCGTCGGGATAATCTCCTCGAACTACCGCATGACCATAATCGGGGAAGTGCTTAACGGTTCTGGAGTTAGTCTCGGCAACCTTTTCTTTCTGTTGATTTTGGATTCGCAATTCGGATGCACCGGAACTGCCGATATAAGGAATGTCTCCATTTGGCAGCAGCACAGACAATAGATACTGCAAGGATGAATCGTAGCGACTTACAAACTTTGAGGGGTTGAATTCGCCTGAAGCATTATCAAGCGCTTTGATACTGTCAATCAGCCACAAAGCATAGTAGACGTAGCCAGGCGCATGTTCTTTCCAAATCCCCTCTTCAGTAAAAAGCTCCGTCGCCGCCGTTTCTAATCTGTTTTCAGCCAACTTGAGCATTTGGTTAGATCTCGGATGCTCAGGCAACAGCAGCGCTGCAGCTGCCAAGACCATATCCTGTCGAATTCCATGATTACCAAGAAAATAAATTTCGGGAGTATCGAGTAGATAATTTGCATTGAAATCAATCAGATAGTCCAGCTCAACTCGCGATAGATTTCCCAGCGATGCATGCTTGTCTAAGTATTCTGAAGCCTTAAGTAGATTTGAAAGACGTTTAATTACGGTCCCTTCATACCACGAGCGGGAATTGATGGATGGATTGTGGGCCGAGCATAGCGCCCAGTTCTGAATGTGTGTGCCTATGGCATGCTCAACCTGGGTTGGCATTTTTTCATTCTGGTGCAGTAAAGTGCCGATGCCGACAAGACCATGGAGCTGGGTAGCGTAATAGTTGCCGTGGGACTCATCATCCCATCCAATTTTGGATAGCTTCTGGATAGGTCCACGTCTATCAACAAACATTACTCCATTCTTGATATTTTCAATCTGATTGTCGACGGCTGCATAAAATTCGGGGATGGCTACGTGATTTCTGGTACCAGATGACTGGGTAGATCTCCAGGTTTTCCAGCTTGGCGGAACTATATAGTCTGACGGCGCCTCACAAGAGGCGATGCGTGAAGATACCTTGTTCCCAACCGGTGAGACATAGAATGCTACCAAACCAAGAACTAAAGTAAACAAAATAAATAATGCAATTAATGCATTACGTCTGCTTCTTATGTCTGGTTTTTCCCGCCCCAATTTTGTAATCCCTTTTAATATTTAGTGTTAGACATTCGGGCATGGCACGCTACGTGTTTCCTTCAGAAGGCTTGCATACAGCTCAACAAGTCTTGTCTCATAAATATTCCAGCTGTCTGCTTTCATAAAGTTTGCACAGCTGTTTTTTGCTGTTTGTATTTGTGTATCCTTTAATGAATTTATCAATTCAGCCAGCTTTCTGGGCTCCTGATTCTCCGGCAATAACCATCCATGGCCATGCTCAAGTACTGGACGACTCAATTCGGGGAATGGGCTTACCAGCACCGGAAGATTTGCGTTGGGGTACTCCCATAACTTATTGGGTGTACAAAACCAATGATTAAGACCTATCTTTTCGTAAGGAATGATGCCAACCGTACCCCCCGCCGTCCATAAGGGCAGATCCTTTTGTGGAGCCGGAGGGATAAACACCACAACTTCAGGGTGCCCCTGGTCGAGATGATATTGATTCACTTCACGCGCGACTTCACGAAGCCGAGGCTCAAGACTACCCCACCCCATCATAACCAATGCCCACTCAGGATTAAGATATCTGGCAGACTCAATCAGATATTCCAACCCGCGTTTGGTTGAAAACCCTCCCTGGTACAAAAGGATCTTTCGTAGAGATGGCAGGCCAGCCGCGTGGTGCAAGCGACCGTCATATTCGATAAGTCCCGCAATCTTGGTTGCGTTTTTTATTACGATGGCTTTTGGCATTTGGGGGTAATGCTCTGAATACCATGTGGCGATGCTGTCATTGATAGTGATGAAAGCATCAACATAACGTTGCCCTAATCGATGAATACGTTTGAAGCTTCTCGCACGTCTTGAGGTGCCTTGAGCAACTTCTTCATATATCTCATGCGCGTCGTAAACAACTATGCAAGACATTGTCAACTTCGCGAGAATGCCTATTGGCAGAGTATGAATGTCGTGACAATGCAATATATCAGGATGCATACGCCTAACGACCAGATACATCGTAAATAGCCTTACCAGGCCTGAGAGTTTGTTAACGATGCCATTAGACAAGTAATTTACAAAAGAAAAACAACGTTTGAACGTGATTTTCTTTTGATTGTCTGAACGCTCATCAAACTCGAGGACCATCTTAATTTGATGAAGCACACGCCCTAGCTGATTAAGAATAATGGCAGAAGTAATAACTAATGCTGTAATGATTATTAAGCCTACAGCATGCTCAATCGGCGCAAAGAAAAGCGCTCCGATTAGCATTAATATCCCAGTTTTGGCTAGCGCATTCAAAAAAAGTGATGCCGCCTTTTTCATAGCGCCTATATCTAATCGTCGAATATTGACACCATTGGCCAACGCTTCCATTTTCATAGTATTTGTACAATCGGTGACACCTAGAAGTGTTACCTCATGCCCAGCCAGCTGAAGGCTTTCCGCTTCTTTAAGTACTCGTGCATCACGTGAAATTGTGTTCAATACGACGGCACAAACTTTTGCCATTTTGTTCCCCTGATCTACGATTCTTATTTTTCTGAAGATTTAATCTGTCTGGTCTTTCCCGCTTTCATCTGCAATGAAAGCTCTTGTGGTGTATCACACCCTGCTTGCCAGTACTCCACGGCGAGGTCTGCAATATTCGATTTTGCGCAAAGGCTTCCAGATTGTGCGGTAAACACTTCTCCATATGCCATCACTCGTTTACATCTTTCCACTACGTCATGAACGGTTGCGAACCACACATCCGTTGTGTTTTCTCGCTTCAGTAAGCGAATCAGGATGTTCTGGTTGAGATCGGGATGGCTGCCAATAATGGCGTAGCCGCCACTATTAATCACGCCTCTGAAATAGGGTAACAACTTGTCAAAATAGTGGAGATTGATGTCACGTGTGGAGCCTTCCAAAGGAAAATGAAGTGGCGTAAGCCATATGTTTCCAATGCCCCTATTCTTACCATCCCATGCAGGTCTGGGCGTATGCAGCGAAGATGCCATAAATTCACAGTAGCGGGCACCTGTGCGTTCCAAATCTCGGTTTGTTCCGTCCCCACACCAGTAGTCTGAAGTGGGAGCGGAATGATGAGTAATGCCAAGTCCGGCATGTGCATCAGTGGCAAGTTCAGCATGAATGCCTCTCTCCTGCCAATGTCTCGCCAAGAACTTGGATTGCGCCTGCATATCGGAATGGCTAGAAAAGTAATACCAACTCGCACATGCTGCATTCGTATACCTGCTTTGCAGCCGCCCGAGCTCGACGACTCGACCGGAGCCTACCGGTCGATCAACATCGTATCGGATGGAAATGGCAGATTTGTACCCCGCAGGCCATGGTTTAATCCTAATGAAAGATGCATTGACGGCATACTGGATATTTTTGAATACATCAACCCATGTAGCTTCCAAAGTTCGTGTAGCTGCCTTATAGGATGCTTCATCGAGAACGTACTGGGCACCATCAGGGCAATCCGCGATATGGAGCTTCTCCCAATTTTGCAGCAGGGAGCTTGAAACAAGCTTTTTATCAGGGTCGATAAATGCACCATTTTCAAAAACCATCCATACCAGAGGCTCGGTACGCTCAAAAACAAGCCCCGCCTGCTCCGGCAACTCATAGTTGGGCTGATGCGTACGCGAATGCAAATATAGCCAGGCGATAGTAAGCGGAGAAAAACAGAAGCCTCCATCTTTCTTCGTGCGAGGAAAAGCGACATCAGCTACTGCCCATTCAGAGCTTTGTAGTAATGCATCCAGTTGTGCGCCTTCAGCAGAGAGCCCATGGGTGTGAGCGAAAACTGCAGCAGCTAGTAGTTCTTGTCCATTTTTGGTGTTTTGTGCAATTTTCGCTATTTGATCTGTTGCAGACTCTCCTTCTTTGGCTTTCATTTCCATCGCAGCCAGTCTCATGGCAACAGTGTTGATACGGATTTTACCGGCAGCAGATTTGAGGATATTCGATAGATTTGGCAGCGCCTTGCGCGTTCTGACAATCACTGCTTCAGTGAATGCATCTTTGAGCGCAGCAGCATACGCAATAACGTGCATATATATCTGCCAGATGGGACTGTTGATCCGTTTTAGTACTTGTTGTTCAGCATTGTGTGCCCATACTCGTGGGCTTGTTAGAGCATTTTTGAAATCCAGGTTTTTGGCCAAACCCGCGGGACACTTCTGCCGTAATAAGGTCAGTATCTTGACCAGCACTGCATACTGGCGAGCAGGATCGATATCAAGCAGAGATAACGTTTTTAACCACTCATGCAACTCCTTGACCGAGAGTTTGCCGGGGGTTTTCTCCAAACGAGTAATGAGCCAAAAAAAGCTCTGCATAATTTTGCTGCTGGCATCGGCTGATTCATTGCGCCCTGCATATGCATACTTGAATAATCTGCCGCTTGGGAATTCAGAACCATTGAATGGAAATGTTCCCTCCGCCATAGACCATACTTTTAATCCGGCAGGCAAATCGGGACACCAAGCTGGCTTTCCGACCAAAAGTACGGACCGCACGCTATCCGGAATTGCACAACCCTCCATTGAAATTCCTACCTGAGGTAAACCTAGACAGCTAAGTAAATGGCGCATCAAGTCGTAAGAAGTTTCAGTCTGCGCGTATATCAGCAGCTCCGGCTTGGCCTCTACGGCCTGCTGACTCTTCACATTCGTCTGTTTAGCAGGAACGCCAAGCAATGTCCCGCTTGGAGAATATGTGCCTCTGGCGACTACTGCACCACAACCGATAAAGGTATGGTCACCTATGTTAGCACCTGGCAGGATGCTGACATTGGCGGAGACAAGAACGTTATCTCCAATTCGTACTGCGGCTTCTATATACCCTCGCTCAAAAAACGCAAGCTCCGACTCTGAAGTTTCATGATTTGCAGAATGGATGAAACATCTAGGGCCGATACGCGCATGCCGTCCTATCCAGATCCCACCCGATCCATACACAAGGGCACCCACATTGAAACGGACATCATCTTCCAGGACGACTCGGTCAGGATGATAGAAACGGCAACCTTCAGCAATATAAACATCCCGACCCATTCGCAGGAAGTATGGTGAATATTTCCGGCGTCTTAGTTCAGCGCCATGCTCACCAGGGATGTCCCCGTATCTCGCTTGAATTTTTTCAAAGGCCTTGATAGCTATCCCCTTAGCTCACTCAGACTTCGTAGCCGTACTGTGCCATCAATTCACCTGCCTCTTCGACAAACACGTCCACATCATTATTAGTCATCTGCTTTTTCCATTTCCCGACAGACGATGTGTTAATGGGCTCTTTTAGTTTGTCATGATGCTTGAATCGGGCAGTATGTGAATCGATATAATCCTGTTTGTAAAAATCCAGCGACCGGGACATGTCCAGATCCAGACTTCTGCTGAGCACCGCAATTTGCCCTTCGGGATCGGCCGTCAGATCTTCATATCGAACAACTACATGTTTGATGTCATGCTGTTCGAGAACCTGCCTGCCTTTACCAATGGTCTCATTCCAGCCTCGCGCAACTGCCCTGTAATCAGGATAAAACAATTGCTGGCCACGCGCCTCCCGCTGCTCATTTAGCTTCATTACTGATAATGCGTGATCGCGTGGGTCCCGAACCAGTAAAATAAACACGGCGTTCGGCAATGCTTTGGCGTAGTAGTCAGCATAAATAATGTCGCCCAGTATTTTGAAACCCCAGCGGCGCTTCCCGGCATTCAATGCAGTGTGCTTCATGAGCGCTGAAGTCAGCTCGCATCTTGCCGAAAGCTCTCGCGAAAACTCGCCCGTCTCCTTGCCAGTCAATGGTTCGGCCGACACTTCTTCTTTCGGGCCCGTCCATGCGCCAAGGTTCATCAGTGAAAAACCTGATTCATGGGACTTCAATATCGCATCATACTCGGCCTCAGGCAGCCCCATTTGCGAGAAGATATTTCTTGTATATCTGCCATCGTGACCAACTACGAAGCTGGGTTTACGAACATGCAGCTCAAAAGCCTGGTACAGATCATCCGACTCCCGCAACATGCTGGTGAGAAGAGATGTTCCTGAACGCGGTTGCCCTCCTAGGATGACGCAAGGATCAGATAGGCCGGGCGGAAACCCACCCTGCGCTTCCACGCGTTCAATCCGCCCAGGGGAGAATATGGATTTTCCCCGCTGTACCAGGGACCGTAATTTAGACATGTTGGAATAACCTCTTGCTCACTGCATATTGTGAGGAAACTGAAATGCAAAAGATGCATGACGTCACTGCTGATATGCTCGGCATGACCCATGATTTCATCATATTGAATATGATGCCCTACTCTTTTTCCGAGTAAGTAGGCCACTAGCTTTCCATCGGGGTGGAAAACGCCAAGACAGATATCTTCATATTCCGGATGGTTGAACCCTGAATACTCAGGAAAATGCCAATCTCTTGGCCTGTTGGCGAACATCGCTGCAATCTGCCTGCCTTGCCGTTCATCAGTCGAATGAATGATGTCGAATATATCGGAACTGAATTCCGCGGGCGCGATGTCTTTTGCGATATAGCCGCGGTTCTCCGCTTTTCGGCCTCGGATTGTATATCGCTTGTCCTTATGGATACCCGCCAGGTAACTCTCCATATTGCTGGGCGCCGCCATGATCGCAGACAACAATATTCTTGGCCCGTTTCCACCCATGTCCCTTTCGGGGTTGAACATGTATTCGGAATGCCTTTCTGCCGGGTAAGGAGCTGCACGCCAGTCAATCCAGTTCTGCCTTTTCAGGTTGCAGTCCGCATCTTCGATCAACGAGGGCATTAGTAGACAAAGGTCTGGCTTGCCATAGATGGCCAGATCTTCTTCGGTCAGCTGCTGAAAGAGTGCGGGGTTATCCAGCAAATGCCGTATATCTGTTTCTAAGTTTCTCATGGCTAATCGCAATAGAACTGAGGGTGCAGAAGAAATTGTGCAGGTTGCAAGGCAAATGGCTTAGTACTGAAAATCTCTTGCAGATCCGCTGACTCGAAAGGCAGCTTCCAGTTGCCGAGCCTACCCGGATTTACCTGCCCTTCGCATGCAATCACCTTATCAGGCTGGCTACGGTTCCTTGCGCCGGGAGGCTGATAATGGCTGATGGCATATTGATTCGTGGTTTCAAGATGTGTCAGTAATTCGTATTGGTCTGTCTTGGCCAACCCATTGTCACTGATGAAATTGGTAACAATGTAATCCAGCTCTGCGCTCCAGATTGGCATATCGGCCCAGAATCTGATGCCGTAATCCTTTAACCGGACACGATTCTCCCGCACTATCGCAGCACTACTGGGATGCATAGCCTCAAGTGCCGGGAAATCAGGTTGCCTGGCGATCTCCTCAAACAATTCAAACGATGTGCCGTATCCATTTTTATCTCTATGCTTGTGCTGAGTATTGCCGTGCATGTTCATGGACTGCACATCCATGCCCAAACCGCGGAAGGTGGACAGGCAACCCTCCATGACTTGATGTAGCGGTTGCCCATAGTCCTGCATTAGAAAGTAGGGATCAAGATGAAGGCCGACTTCATGACCAAGTGCCTGAACCTCTTCCATTGCTTTAGCCTGAGCTGGGAAATCGTAATATGGTTGCGTATCAGGATGGTTTGGCGCCATAAAAAAATAGGTTCCAAATATTCCCATTGCAGATTCTTCTTCAGCGAAACCTACTAGGCTTTTCAGGTCAAGACCATGTATGTCGTGCTTAAGGAAGATAGCTCCACGTCGAGCTTGTAAGCATTCCCCAATCTGATTAACAGGCAACAAAAGATTGCCTGCCGCCTGGGTTTTTTCGAGCATTCTGAATAGAATTTCTCGCCTTTGCATAGAGGTGTAAGGCCGAGTCGGTGAGGCCCGTAGAGGGACACCGTTTTTATGCAACCGCAATCTATTCGTAATACGTTGAATGATCCGCTTCATATTAAATCGTCTTCCAGATCATTGCCGCCTTGCGATTGCAATCGCGCTTTTTTGATCTTGCTATTGAATTCTTCTGGGGAGTTTGAAGAAGTGATAATTCCCAGCAAGTTCTTATGACGTGAAACTGTTGGATAGAATCGGCCGAAATTAGAAATCAGTGACGTCAGTGTAGTCAACTGACCAAAAGCAAGCATCAATGCTATCAAGTAGATAAATAGTTCGCTCCATTGCGCCTGCGGTTCATTACCCGCATGAGCAAATAATGCGCCTAACAATGCAATCGTAATCAAACCAGTCGCCAGTCTGGCACGCTCAACCCACAGAAATCTCTGTGCAAGCAATTGAATTCTCAGAGCTACAACGCCTGAATTTGCAGCACTCTCATTCTGAATCAGCTGTAATTGATGGCTCAAGCTTGCATCGAGCAAATCTGACAATTGACGCGTAGCATCTCTCGCCATCATCTCGGCGTTTCGATCGCAATGGGACGCACGACGCGAAAAGTACAAAAACAAAACGCCACTTATGGGTATTACCAAGGAAAAAATAATCAGGCTTAGGTTGAAATTGATGCTAAAAGCTACCGTCGCAAAGCTGGTGAACTGGAGAGCAGGCAGTATGCTTTTGGTCACCACGCGGGTAAAAGCTCCCATTCTTTGGGCCGCGACCATCACTTTTGGAATCAGGGTCTCCTTAACCGAATGCGTATTGACAGCCCCCCGCTCTGCGGCTGCATTTAGTGTAGATAACATTCGATTAAGCACAAACACTTGATATAGGGGCCACAAAGCCAATGTCTGACGTCCACTTATATACATAAGCAACGCTGATGCAGACAATGTCAGAAATATTATCAAGCCTAGCAGGCTGCCTGACCCATCCTGCGCAAGCCAAGTCATGGCCTCAGTGCTTAGGCCTCCGGCGAGATAGCGATTAAGCAGAGCCAACGTTCCCGCTTGTATCGCAGCCGCGCCAGCACCAAACATGGTAATCAAGGCCAGCCTGAATTTATATCGAAAAACAAAGTCTTTCAGAAACCAATAACCAGTCGCAATAGACGGCTTATGCCTGGATAAGTAACCCCTCGGCTTCATTTAACTGAACTAATCGAGCGTACGCATTACAATGGTTGCAGGTTGCTCAACCGGATAATTGCCGGGATGTGTTAGAAAACGAATAAAGCTTCCTTTCGGAAGAGAGCTGTATGCACGCGCATCTGTGAGGTCAAACCCATTGTTAAACCCACGGGGCTTCAATACCCCGCCCACATCCGTAATTGCGCAAGAAAAATTGGCCGCCTTCTGCAAGACTGGCCTTATGGTTGTATCGAACAGCTCAATATCCAATTCTGCCAGTTTCTTCTCGATTAATGGCGTATCACGGTTATTAGGCAACTTTTTTCCACGCCCATATCCATGAGATGTCGATAGTTTGAACTTCACACCTGCAGACCCATAATCTTGTACCATTCGCGTCACATAGGTTTCAATCTCTGCGAGGTGAGGAACATGCTCACCCGGCGCATCTGGCGCATCTGCAGGATAGTATTTTTCACAGGCGTTAACATGCAGCCCTATGTAGTTCAGGCTGCTTCTCTCCTTGATGTAATGCATGAGAGGTAACACTCCCTTGATGCCTTTTGGAAGATAACGAGTGTCATCCAGAGGCAGAAAATTGTAAGCTGCAGCGACATTAAAAGCAGCATCAATTTCGGCTGTTCGGCGGACGCTTTGGTCACACCAATCCTTAGTGAGATAATCGATATCATGCTGTACGACCACATTCACTCGTTGAGTATCTAAGGTCCTGCTCAGCAAATCTTGCTCAGTAAGAAAATGGACGTCCGCTTCTTTCATAGCCTGCAAAATATTCTGATAGGTATTCAACTTCCAGCCATATCCATACTTCTGCATGAATTCGCTAAAAAAAGTTGACTGCTGATACCAGAACTTCTCTTTATCTTTTAGTTGATTAGCCCACTCGCCGATTACGCCCTTACGTTTTGCAGCCGCGCGATCCTCAACATTTGATCTGCTTGTTTGTGCCTGAAAGTTGTTCTTCTTGAATATATCCTGCAGAAGTTCCTTGTCTGCCCCTAACCCAATATGGGTGAATACGTTATCCATCGTTTCATAAAAGCTCTGGTGCAGGTCTTCATACCTTACGAGAAGAACATTCGGTAAGCTCTGAGCGTCTTGCCAGCCTTTGAAATATCCCTCCAGCTTTTTCATACAGCCTTTAACTGTACTGTTTGCACCGCCCATCCATTTTTGTGTACCGCGTTGGTGGGATACCAGCACATCTCTCGGATCCCTAATAATGAAAATGAATTTCGATTCAGGAAATGACTCGGCTGCAAATTTCAGATGAGGTGCATTGGCTGGTGCCTTATTTACTATGAACTTACATTCGCCAGGGATTTCCGTGGCTTCTATCTCGAAATACTGTCGGATTTTATCCACGGACTTCATATCGCGGAATACCACACGCTCTCTTGGCAGAACCTCAATCTCTGGATGGGAACCGATACAGTCACGCAGCCATGATGTGCCTCCTCGCGCGAAACCGGTGACGAACACCATTTTCTCCATAACCGATTTACTCATTTGCTATCTCTCACTACTCAATTCATTAGGTTATTCAGGATTTTCTGGGCTGCTTTGCCTTCACCATAGACAGGAGCTTGGGGCTCAGTGATGTTTTTCGATTCCATGAATGCCTGCTCGATTGCAGCAGCAGAAGCTCCCACCAATGTATTCCAGCCAAGTTCTACCGTTTCCACCCATTCCGTTTCATCCCGCATGGTGATGCAAGGCACGCCATAAAAGAATGCTTCTTTTTGCACCCCTCCAGAGTCAGTCAATATCACGGAGGCAGTCTGCTCCAGCGTAACCATATCGAGAAAGGCTAGTGGTTCTATAACAATGATCTGATCCAGCAAACCTTGCAGACCATACTGATCTATAATTTTTCTCGTTCTAGGATGCAATGGCAAAATCACCGGCATTTCCCTCGAAATAGCAGACAAGCCCTTCAGTATCTCAGTCAGTCTAGCCGTATCATCTGTATTCTCGGCACGATGACAAGTAGCCAGTGCAAATGGGCCGCCCTCAATACCTAATTGCTGCCGTATCTTGCTGCGTTCAGCCGCAACTTTTTTGTAAAAAAGCGCTACGTCGTACATCACATCACCTACGTTGTGCACGCCATTTGCAATGCCTTCTGCCTTGAGGTTATCCACAGCTGCCTGAGTTGGACAAAAAAGTTTGGTCGAGACCCTGTCTGAGAGGATGCGGTTGATCTCTTCCGGCATTTTCATATTGAAAGAGCGCAAACCAGCTTCAACATGCGCAACAGGGATGTGCAACTTGGCAGCAGCCAACGCGCCTGCCAAGGTTGAGTTCGTATCTCCGTATATCAGCACCCAATCCGGTTTTTCGGCTATAAGTATGTTTTCCAATCCTTCAAGCATGCGCCCCGTCATGGCGCCGTGTTGAGCTCCAGATATTTCGAGATTGAATTTTGGTTCAGGGATGTCCAAGTCTTCAAAAAACACTTTGGACATGTTTGCATCGTAATGCTGTCCGGTATGTACCAGAAGCTCTTCTATCTGGCCGATATATTGATCGCGAATGACCCGGGATACTGCAGCTGCCTTAATGAATTGTGGTCGCGCACCGACAACAGTCACAATCTTCACACTCATGATGCGATAGCCTGCTTCAGTTCATCCACGATCGTTTGTTGCTCAGCGCGTTCGAGGTACGGATGCATAGGCAGGCTCATGATGCAGGCTGCAACCTCTTCGGAGATGGAGAAGTCCCCCACCTTATGTCCAAGGTATGCAAATGCAGGCTGCATGTGCAATGGCACCGGGTAATGCACTGCAGTAGGAACACCTGCTTCGTTCAAGCGTTTGATAACCTTTTCTCTACCGACTACTTGGACGCTATATTGAGCGAACACGCTACTGCAACCAGCAGATATCGTAGGCACTACAACATCAAGGCCAACTGTGCTGATCATTTCGTTGTAAGCGCTGCCAATTTTTATTCTTTGTTCGATCTCCCAGTCAAAACGCTCCATTTTTGCCAGTAGAACTGCTGCCTGAATGGTGTCGAGTCGACCATTCATGCCGATGCGTGCGTGGTAATAACGCTTCTCCTGCCCGTGCACGCGAATCTGGCGCATTGCCGCTGCCAAATTATCATCATCAGTGAACAATGCCCCGCCATCACCATAGGCGCCTAGTGGTTTGGAAGGAAAGAAAGAAGTAGACCCTATCGTGGAGAGACCGCAGGAACGCTTGCCTTTGTAAGTGGCACCGAACGACTGTGCTGCGTCTTCTATTACTGCGAGGCCGTGTACTTTCGCAATGGCATTGATAGCGTCGAAATCTGCGCAGTGCCCATAAAGGCTTACCGGCATGATGGCCTTGGTGCGTGACGTGATTGCAGCCTCGATTTTTGATGGATCAATGTTGTAGCTGACCGGATCGATATCGACGAATACCGGCTTCGCACCTATCAGGGCAATCATTTCTCCGGTAGATATGAAGGTGAATGGCGTGGTAATCACCTCATCGCCGGGTTTGATGTCCAGGGCCATCATGGCAATGAGCAGTGTGTCGGTCCCACTACTTGCTGTAATGCAGTGCTTGGCGCCTACGTAATTCGCCAGCACCTGCTCCAGTTCCGCCACTTCCGGCCCCATGATGTATTGGCCATGCTCGAGTACCTTATTGATGCGAGCCTTGATGCTTTCTTCCAAGGCTTTGTACTGGGATTTGAGATCAATGAAAGGGATAGCTTGAGTCATGAGGTTATCCAATAAAAGTGCATTGACGACCTGAAAGCTGATACCGCTCCCCTGTCTCTGGGCAAGCGGCTACCGCCTCGCCTTCGGCAGGCAAATCCAGACGTGCGCCATTTCGGCTCATCCAGCCAATCTGCCGACCTGGAACACCCACCATCAGGGCGTATGCCGGCACGTCTCGGTTGATCACTGTGCCCGCACCGATGAAGGCATATTCGCCAATCTCGGTACCGCAAACAATGGTGCAATTTGCACCAAGGGTCGCGCCGCGTCTCACGATAGTGTCGCGGTATTCGTCCTTGCGGGGTACGGCAGAGCGCGGGTTGTAGACATTGGTGAATACCATGCTTGGCCCGCAGAACACATCTGATTCCAGTGTGACGTTGTCGTAAACCGAAACATTATTCTGAATCTTGACGTTGTCGCCGATGACCACTTTGTTGCCAACAAAAACATTCTGGCCCAACGAGCAACCTTTGCCGATCACTGCACCCGCACAGATGTGAGCCCAATGCCAGACGCGTGTGTCGTCACCCAGCTGGGCACCTTCATCCACGATGGCAGTGGGATGAATTGAAAGAGTCACGCTAGTAATCCAGCGGCAATGCCACACGCTGGCCGTCTCGTGCCGACAGATATGCCGCGATCAAAACTTCCAGCGATTTCAGGCCTTCCCTGCCGTCGGTTTCAGGTTCAGCAACTCCGTGCATGACATCGATGACATTCTTGTAGTAAAGCGGATGGCCAAAGCCATAGACAGACGTAGTTTCGTAATTGCTGGTCTTGATGGCCTCATCGTCGGCATCCTGCTCGGCAAATTCCCAATGCTGGATCTCGTTGACGGCAACTCCGCCCACGCGAACCGTACCCTTTTCACCGAGGATGGTGATGCTGCCCTCCAGGTTTTTAGGATAGGTCAGCATAGTGACGTTCATGGAACCGAGTGCGCCCGACCGCCAGCGCACATTAATGACACCGCTATCCTCCACCTCGATGTTCCGCTCCAGGGTGGCGGTGTAGGCGTGCAGGCTTTCAATGGGGCCGATCAGCCAGTCGAGCAGATCCACATAGTGGCTGGCCTGGTTCATGAAAGCACCACCATCAAACTCCCATTTACCGCGCCATGCAGCACTGTCGTAGTACTCTTGGGGCCGTGTCCAGAAAACATTGACGTTGACCATGTAAATACGGCCGAAACGTTTCTTCTCAACCGCACGCTTCAATAGCTGCAGCGTCGCATTGCGTCGATTCTGCTTGACCACAAATAATCGCACGCCGGCATCATCACATGCCTTTACCATGCGCTGGCCATCGTGCCAGCGAGTTGCCATCGGTTTCTCGGTCATCACATGGCGGTCACTTGCGGCAATCTGCACCGCCTGGTCCGGATGCAGGCCGCTAGGCGTGGTCAGCACAATCACGTCGGCATTGGTGTCCGCAAGCAGCTGTTCCAGACTGACGTATCCTTTTGCCCCGGTATATTGGACCGCAGCTTCCAGCGCTTTCGGGTCAATGTCGCACACGCCCACCAGCTCTGCCTCTTCGGCATGCTGTTTGATGGAATCAAAGTGATTTTTGGAAATCCTGCCGCATCCCACAAGAGCAAAACGAATCTTGCGGCCAGTAATGGGTGGAGGGTAGATATGCATGATCAGGCCTTGATGATGTTATCAGCTGGTTGGAGGTATTTGCCACGAGAGTCTACGACGAGCTTTGCATGTTTTCGAATAAGGTCGTAATCGAACTTGTCATGGTCGGTAGCCAGAAGCACGCAGTCGTAGCTGGCGATGGATTCAGGCGTAAGTACAACGCTTGATAAATCGAAGTGATGCTCCCGCATTTTGGGGAATTTCTGAATATGCGGGTCGCTGTAATCGACGGAAGCACCCAGGTCACGTAGCTTCTCCATCAGGAACACGGACGGCGATTCACGCATGTCGTCCACGTTCTTTTTATAAGCAATGCCCAGAACCAGCACCTTGCTGCTGTTGATAGCCTTCTTTTGCTTGTTAAGACCAGCGGCCACCTTGGACACCACATAGTCGGGCATGGAGGAATTGACTTCGCCCGCCAGTTCGATAAATCGCGTATGCACGCCGTATTCACGGGCTTTCCAGGTGAGATAGAAAGGATCAATAGGGATACAGTGGCCGCCCAAGCCAGGGCCCGGATAGTAAGGGACGAAGCCGAATGGCTTGGTTGCCGCTGCACGCACCACCTCATGGATATCGATATCCATTTTGTCTGCGACGATTTTCATCTCATTGACCAGACCGATATTGACCGCACGGTGGATATTTTCCAGCAATTTGGTCAGCTCGGCAGCGCGCGTGGAGCTGACAGGCACGACTTTATCTATCACCTGCTCGTAGAGAGCAATGCCGGTTTCCAGGCAGCCGGCAGTATGGCCGCCGCAAACTTTGGGGATGGTACGGGTCGTGAAATTGGGATTGCCCGGATCTTCGCGTTCTGGTGAGAACACCAGGAATATGTCCCGCCCCACCTTCAAGCCGGTTGATTCCACACGCGGCTTTAGCTCTTCGTCAGTTGTGCCTGGGTAGGTCGTACTCTCCAATGAGAACACCTGCCCGGCCCGTAAGTATGGAACCAGTGAATCCGTAGTGTCTGTCACAAAGCTCAGATCGGGTTCACGGTATTTATTCAAGGGAGTAGGAACGCAGATGATCAGGGCATCAGCCTCTCCGGCACGGCTGAAATCCGTTGTTGCCTCAAACCCTTGCGTGAGCGATTGCGCAATGGATTCCGATGAGATGTGCTCGATATATGACTTGCCTCGGCTGAGGCTGTTTACCTTGTCCGCATCTATGTCAAACCCTAGAACGCGGTAGCCTACTTCACTGTACCTGAGCATCAACGGCAGGCCAACATAGCCAAGGCCGACGATACCGATAACTGCATTTCTGTTTTTTAATTTCTCGATGAGCTGCTGTTTAGACATGTTCTATCCAGGATGATGATTATTGTTTATCTGCTTCCTTGCGAAGCGATTCGATCTCGAGTTTCAACGCCTCAAACTCAGCTATTTTATATTTGAGGAAGCGCATCGTGATATTGGCTTTTTCCTCAATGCCGCGGGGCGTCAATAGATACATGTAAGCCAGCTTGTTCTTGTTATTGCGAAAATTGGTCGCCTTTAGCAAGCCTATCCCTATTAAAGCCTTGAGACAGAAATTTACTTTTCCTAAACTGACACCTAAATGTTGCGCAAGCTCACGCTGACTGATAGAAGGATTGCTATCAATCAATTTCAATATCTTGTACCGATGTTCGTCAGAGAGCTGCATAAGTAGTGTGTTCAATTTGTGAACGCAGTGTAAATAAATTACCCCTTTACATCAAGGGCTATTCTTTAAAAAAACCGCTTAAAGGAGTGCAGTATGAAAACCGTACTTATTACCGGTGCCAATCGCGGGATTGGCCTTGAATTCACCCGTCAATATGCAGAAGCCGGGTGGCAGGTACATGCCTGTAGTCGTCATACTGATGCCGATGCCCTGCACCGGCTGGCTGATGAACATGGTGAAAACATCCGCCTGCATCAGCTTGATGTTTCAGATCACAGCCAGATAGAGCAATTGGCAAAACAGCTTGCCGGCACGTCTATCGACGTCCTACTCAACAATGCCGGTATTTACCCCGGCGGCAACACCGAAACCTTCGGCAGCATTGATTACGATGCCTGGGTTAAAGCCTTTCGGGTCAACACCATGGCCCCGCTCAAAATGGCCGAATCATTTGCTGAAAATGTGGCCCAAAGCAGCGAGAAAAAAATCGTGAATATCACGAGCAAAATGGGTAGCATAGATGACAACACGAGCGGTGGTTATTATCTGTATCGCTCCAGCAAAACAGCGCTCAACATGGTGGTCAAAAGCCTTTCTCTAGACTTGGCGCCGCACGGCATTACCACAATAGTTCTGCACCCTGGCTGGGTTCAAACAGATATGGGCGGCTCCAACGCCCCTACTCCTCCGGAAAGAAGCGTGGCCGGCATGCGTCGCGTCATTGCAGGGCTCAGTCTCAAGGATAGCGGCAAGTTTTATGACTTCAACGGGCAAGAAATTCTCTGGTAAACCCATCCGACCCAATGTGGCTCCACGACCGTTAGTCTTCAAGGGACGCGGCACAGTCAGCAATACCGTCGGCCGTTTCGAAAGACTGGAGCGCGTGGAGATTGATGACGGCTGGGACAACCTCGATGAGGAAATAAACCCGGTCAAGACTGAAGTCATCATCGACAGCACGCGCACCATCATCAATTACGTCAAGTCGCCGGATATCTCGTTCGACCGTTCCATCAATCCCTACCGCGGCTGCGAACATGGCTGCACTTATTGTTTCGCGCGGCCCACCCATACTTACCTGGGTTATTCCGCAGGTCTCGATTTCGAATCGCGCATCCTGATCAAGCCGGATGCAGCCGATCTTCTGAGGAAGGAGCTCGCCAAGCCGAGTTACAGCTGCGCGCCCATCGCCATGGGCACCAATACAGATCCCTACCAGCCGCTGGAGCGCAAATACAAGATTACGCGCAGCATTCTGGAGGTACTGGCCGAGTACAAGCATCCAGTCACCATCGTCACCAAGAATGTGCTCATTGAGCGCGATATCGACATCCTCGGCCCGATGGCGGCGGAAGGCCTGGCGCGCGTGTTCGTTTCGGTCACCACGCTCAACAAGGATATCTGCCGCACACTGGAACCGCGCGCTGCAGCACCGCACCGCCGGCTTGAAGCCATCAAGGCATTGAGTGACGCCGGCATACCGACAGGTGTCATGACAGCACCTATCTTGCCCGTGCTGACCGACACCGAGATGGAAGCCATTCTGGAAGCGGCGTCCAAGGCCGGTGCAAAATATGCGGGCTATGTGCTATTGCGTCTGCCGCTAGAGGTTGCGCCACTGTTCGAAGAATGGCTGAAAGAATACTTCCCGCTCAAAGCCGAGCATGTCATGAGCATCGTCAGGCAGAGCCGCGGCGGCAAAGCCTACAACTCGGCTTTTTTTGAGCGGCAAAAAGGTACGGGGTTGTTCGCCGACATGATCGCGCAGCGCTTCAAGTTGGCGACGAGGAGGTTGGGGCTGAATCTGGATCGGCCTTCAATGAACACAACTTCGTTCAGGCCGCCGCGCCCGCCGCAGCCTCAAATGAGCTTGTTCGAATAAGCCCTTTACTGCTTCAGCTGCCGGTGAATTTGCGAATATCGCGCAGCTGACGCTTGGTTGGCCGCCCTGCTCCGCGTTCGCGTCGGGCATGCTCTGCTTCACGGGTTACGGCTGCCTCCTGACGGCGCGCTGCACTTTCCGGTGTTTCCTGGTATAACAGCGCTGCCTCAGGTGCACCCTTGCGCTGAGTGGAAAGTCCTCGTACGACGACTTCCATCTCCAACTCCTTGCGGCGGATATGGATGACGGCACCCAGCCTGACTTCCTTGGCAACCTTCACGCGCTCGCCATCGACGTGCACCTTGCCGCTATCGATAGCATCCGCGGCCAGGCTGCGTGTCTTGAAAAAGCGCGCAGCCCACAGCCACTTATCCAGCCGACAACGCGTTTCCTCGATTATTACTGCCAATGGTTTACCTATTCGCCGCTATTGCGGCTTTTATTAGTCCACCGCTCCCGTGCGGCATCATCGGATGATTTCGCATCCACCCAGCGTTCACCTGCAGATGTGTTTTCTTTTTTCCAGAACGGTGCTTCGGTTTTGAGGTAGTCCATGATGAATTCACAGGCGGAGAAAGCTTCGCCGCGGTGTGCCCCGCTGACGACGACCAGCACAATATGGTCCGTGGGCTGCAAAGTACCCACACGATGGATGACCAGTGCATCGAAAATATCCCAGCGCTGTTTGGCCTGTGCGACGATATTCTCCAGTGCTTTTTCCGTCATGCCAGGGTAATGCTCCAGCGTCAGTGCGCTTACATTGCTGCCGTCATTGATGTCACGCACCTGCCCGACAAACGACACAACGGCGCCGGTATCCCTGCGGCGTTGCCGCATGAGATTGATCTCCACGCCCGTATCGAAATCTTGAGTCTGGATCCGGACCGGCAAATCAGCCTCCGGTCACTGGCGGGAAAAAGGCGACTTCGTCACCGTCACGAATAACGGAACTCTCCAGCGCCACGTCGTAGTTGATGGCCGCTCTCAGATTGCCGCTCTTACCAAATTCACGGCTCCATGCCTCACCGCGCGATGACAGCAGAGTTATGAGCGTAGCCACGGTGAAGTTCGCATAAGGCAGCTCGAAATCTTCCGAGGTTTTGCCCAGCGATTCCTTTAGTCTGGCGAAATAGAGGATTTTGATCATCAAGACCTCCTCAATCAGGCTCTTCGTTTCCAACATCACTGAGAAGTTTGGCCTCCGCCGTGCCTTCCAGTTCCACCCGCTCGATCTTGGCAAAACGATCGGTGATTTTCCTGCTGCTGATATGCACTTCCTCGACATCCTTGCTGGCCTGCTGAATATGCACGGCCAACTTCTTCATGCGTTCATCGAAACGCGCAAAATCCTTGCCTAGCTTGCTGAGCTCATCCTGAATGATATGCACCTGCTTTCGCGTCTCGGTATCTTTCAACACGGCACGCGCGGTGTTCAGCACCGCCATGAGCGTGGTCGGCGATACAATCCATACTCGGCGCTTCTGCGCATATTCCACGATGTCGCGGTGATGCGCGTGGATTTCCGCGAATACGGCCTCGGCGGGGATAAACATCACCGCGCCATCGGATGTGACATTGGGGATGATGTACTTGCTCGCAATATCGTCGATATGCCGTTTGACGCCTGCCTTGAACAAGGCCGGACTGCCGCGGTCCGCGCCTTCCAGGAACATCGCCTCGTAATTTTCCAGCGGAAATTTGGAATCCACCGCCACCAGCCCGGTCGGCTCTGGCAATTTCAGCACGCAGTCTGCACATTTGCCATTGGGGAAAGTGTACTGAAACTCGAAAGCCGCATCCGGCAGCAGATTGCGTACCAGACCTTCCAGCTGCACTTCGCCGAATGCCCCGCGTGACCGCTTGTCACCCAGCAGTTCCTGCAGGCTTACCATATTGGTGGTCAGGCCGTCGATCTTCTTCTGGGCCTCGTCTATGGTTGCCAGGCGCGCCATGACATTCACGAAGGTCTCGTTGGTTTTCTTGAAGCCTTCGTCCAGGCGTTCGGAAACCTTGCCGCCTATCGTTTCCAGCCGCTGGTCCACGGCTTTGGTCAGGGTTTCAATGCTGGCAGTCAATTGGGAAGTTGCTTTGAGCATGGTGTCCTGGATCAGTGCCTGCTCGGCCTTGCCCTGCTCGGCCAGCGTGACGTGCAGTTTCTCCAGCACTGTTTCGCGGGTTTTAGCGAGATTTTCAGTCTGCGCCAGTTGCAAAGCCTGCATGGCGTCGCGTGTTTCCTTGAGCTCCTGCGCAACGGATGTCCGCAGACGCTCGCTGCTATCGCTGGACAGAGCCTGCAAACGGTCGCCCAGCCTGTTGAGTCCATCGTGCAAGTCCACCAGCATGGCGCGGTGTTTTTCCTCCAGCTGGGTCAGTAATTGCGTGTCTGCATCGTTCTGAAAACTACGGCGCAGAAGCCACACAAGCAGCACCAGCGTACAGCCGCCAAAGAAGAGAATCAGGATATCTGTCATGGCCCGATTATACCCGCATGCGGTTTGGGCCGGCATGGCAACCTCGCCCGCTTTATGCCAAACTCGCGCTCATCCGGGACAACTGGAATCACGCCGTGATCCGACTCAAGCTGTTCATTACGCACTGGCTCGCCGATATCACCCGCAAGCTACGCAACAACTTCTATCTCTACCTGGCTGCCGTGCTGTCCGTACTGGTACTGCTGGATGCCGGCGTCTTTCACATTGCCGAGAATATGCGTGAGCGTGCATTTGATGTCATGGTGCGCAATCGCATCATCGTTCCCGAGCCGGATAAGGACATTGTGATTGTCGATATCAATGAGGCCAGCCTGGCAGCCATGGCTGAGGAGTACGGGCGGTGGCCATGGCCGCGGCAGGTGTTCGGTGAATTCCTTGAGAATATTCAGGCGCAGAACCCCAAGGCGGTAGTGTTCGATGTCCTGTTCAGCGATGCCGATATCTATAACCCGGACAGCGACGCCTATTTCAACGAGGTGATTGCCAGCACCGATAACACATTCTTCCCATTCCTGCGGTTGCCGGAGGAGCATGACGACTTGAGCGAAATCAAGCCTGGCATGATTCCGGTAGTGGAAGAAATAGCGCCGGGCCAGGGCGACCCGAACGCCACGATGGCTGTGGTACTGCCGCACTTTACCTCCGCATTGGATTCGGGCCGTCTTGGCACGCATAACATTTACCCGGATAAGGACGGCATCGTCCGCCAGTACCGTCTCTACCAGACCCATGCGGGCTGGAAGATTCCGTCACTGCCGCTCACCATTGCGCAATCCATGGATTACCAGATTCCTGGAGCGCAGGATGTTTTGCTCAACTGGCGGGGCGGCCCATTCACCTATCACTACGTGAGTTTCAGCGATGTCATGCGCGACATGACGAGCAAGGAGAAAACGCGGCCGCAGGACGAATTCACAGGCAAGATCGTGATCATCGGTTCGACAGCGCCCAGCCTGTTCGACCTCAAGGCGACAGCCATGGCCAAGACGCATCCCGGCGTGGAGATTCTTGCTACCGCAGTCGACAACCTCAAACATGACGATTTTCTGCGCGTATGGCGCGGCACGATTCCCGTACTTAATATCAGCCTGCCATATGTCTTGATCAGCCTCATGCTCATCTGGCTGACGGCAGCCGCCTTGTATTTCAATGCCGACCGCGACAAATTCAATAAGCTGTTCAGCAGCAGCCAGATTATCCTGCTTGCGCTGTCTTTCACCTTTATCAATATATTCAATACCTACTTTGACCTCACCGGTCCAGTGATTTGGGCCATTGGCTATTTCAGTATCGCCAAGATTTATGCCCTGGCGACAGACCGCGCGCTGCAGCGCGGCCTGGCATTCGAGGTCAGGCCAGGCTCCGGCATCCATGTCCTGCTGATGCCTGTCATCGTCGAAAGCGCGGAGCCGATGGGCGATGCATTGTTGAAAAAACTCAAGCGCCAGCTGGAATCAGCGGCACATACTGCCAAGGATGTGGACGTGTTGCGGGGTACACAGCACGGAATCTGGGGGCTATTCTGCGATACGGTGATGGTCAGCTGGATAGCCGAAACACAGGAAGATGCCGAAAAGGCACGGGAAGAAGCTGGACAATTGGGAGCGTCGCTGCCTGACCTGCTCGGCAATACCGGCTTACCACGCAGCACCCCTGTGCGTTATATTCTGCATGAGGAAACAATGACGGCAGACCAGCCTGTAGCCAGCCAATGGCGAGCGGTCTTCGCCCGCGCAATCGCAAGACTGGAGACCACGAGTTCTGCAGCGTAAGCGCAAACCTGAACTTAATCGATGAGGCAAACCATGCACATTCTGAGAATACTGACATTCGCCGCCCTGCTGCTACCCGGCTTGAGCCTGGCAGAGGTCGGAACCGCACTGAAAAATGACCAAGTGCGCGCCGAGCCCTACTCCGATTCACGCGTGACCGGAAGCATTGCTCGCAACGACAAGGTAGAGATTCTTTCGCGCAATGGCGCCTGGCTCAACATCAAGACAACGAAGACAAAAGGCTGGGTCAGGCTGCTCTCGGTCAAGCGCGGCGCTGCGTCCTCCGGCACCAGCGCTTCGGATGTGCTTGGCCTTGCCAGCGGACGCTCTGGAACCGGTAAGGTTGTCGCCACAACCGGCGTGCGCGGCCTCAACGAGGAAGACCTCAAGAGTGCCAAATTCGACGAGGCTCAGGTTAAAACCCTTGAAGGTTACACACAGAGCCAGCAACAGGGGCAGAAATTCGCCGCTGCCCGTGGACTTAAGGCGGCAAAGCTGGAATACCTGCCGGCGCCAGCCCAGCCTGCGAGTAACACGCCATCCGGCTCACCAGTACCCGGAGGTGCCAAATGAGGCTGCGAACCCTGTCCATCCTGTTTGCTGCATTGCTCAGCATATCTACTCAACCCGTGCTGGCATTTGACCTAGAAGGCACGCTCAAGGACGCCATCGAGAAGAAAGTAAAGCCAGGCAAGGAGACCGAGGCTGCAAAGAAGGCGGATTCCAACACTGAAAACGAGCCGACCTTCGACCTTAAAAGCCCGTCGCAAGCTGAAGAAATCCAACTGGGCCGCCAGATTACCGGCAACCTGTTGGGCGCCGCGCCTCTGGTAAAAGATGCCGCACTACATAAATACGTTAATGAAGTTGGCCGCTGGGTCGCCAGTCAGAGCGAACGACCAGATCTGCCTTGGCATTTTGGCGTGATCGAGAGCGAGGATATCAATGCCTTCGCCGCGCCAGGGGGCTATGTGATCATCACCAAGGGCCTTTATCGTAAGCTGGAAAACGAAGCCCAGCTGGCCGGTATCCTGGGGCATGAGATTGCACATGTGGTCAGGAAACATCACCTGCGCCTGCTGCAAAAAACGCAACTGCTGAATATCGGCGCCAAGCTGCTGGGGACAAAACTCGGCAAAGGTGATGACACGGTGCAGAAGGTCATCGGTAATGGTGCGGAAATTCTGGCTCGCGGCCTGGACAAGGATGCCGAGTATGAGGCTGACCGCATGGGCGTCATACTGGCTGCGCGCAGCGGTTATGAGCCATTTGGCCTGCCAGAGGTGCTGCAATCAATCAGTGAAGCCGGCAACACCAATCGTGTACAGCTACTCTACAAAACCCATCCGCATCCTGACGACCGCTTGCTCAGACTGGGCGATGCCATTGGCGAAAAACTGGACAAGGTACAGGGTAAGACGCTGGGCGAACGCTTCTACAAGCTCAAACAATAAGCCTAGCCGGCAGCTTCCTCTACCCGATTGCGGCCCAGCCGTTTGGCCTCCAGCAAGGCATTATCGGCCGCCTCGGTCAGGCTGATAGCCGTATGAAACGTTGGGAAGGAAGCCAGTCCGGCACTGAAGGTGGCATAAACCGCTCCGCCGGGATGGGCGTGCGGCAAGGTGGAGAAATCCTTGCGTATGCGGTCGATGACGGATTTGGCCTGCTCGGGGTCGACACCGGGTAACGCAATCAGAAACTCTTCCCCACCATAGCGACCGATGAGATCGCTGGAACGCAGGCGGCCTTTCAATAGCCAGGCGAGACCGCGTATGACCTGGTCCCCTACCGGATGTCCATAGGTATCATTGACCGACTTGAAATGATCGATGTCAATCATGGCTACGGTCAGCACACTGTTTACCGATGCATGTTCGGCCAGATGTCTGAGCTGTGATTTAGCCGCGGTGTGATTCAGCAACCCTGTCAGCCCGTCCAGGCTGGTAGAGCGTTGGATGTCACGGAAGCGTTCGATTTTGGTTTTGACAATAGCTGCCAGCAACACCGGATTGAATGGTTTGCCGAGGAACTGATCGCCACCGAGCCGCAAAGCCTCCACCTGCATGCTGATTTCAGACTCGCCGGAAACATACACGATGGGCAATGAGTTATAAGCCGGCATCTGCCGCAGAACTCGAGTTGCCTCCACGCCGTTGAAATGCGGCATGTACATATCCATGAGGATCAGGTCCGGCTGATATGACTCCAGGGCTTCAAGCAGCTGACCGGGGTCATTGATGGCATAAGTATCGATACCTTGTTGCTCCAGCGTGCGCTGAATTACTTCCACCGCAACACGGGAATCCTCCACCACAAGCACCCGGCTTTTCTCGGTCTCTTCCGTCTGCACCAGGTTGAGAATGCTGTTGAGCACCATGGAAGGCTGGTCTTCGCTGGGGATAGCCACGTCAATACCGGCACGCATGAGTGCTACCAGCGGCTCCATGGCGGTCTGCTCGCCTAGATACAGCAGTTGGCTGGTCGGACAGCTGGCACGAACGGCCGAGATATAAGCGAACTCTTCCTGCCGTGTCGTCTTGCCAGAGGGGATAAAGAGCACTGCGAGCGGGAAATCCCGGGCATGAATCTCGTCGCCCCAATGCTTGAGCAATGCCTGGAATCCAAAAAACTGTAATTGCAGGCTCAGGCCTTCAACCATTTCCTGGCGATCCGGCTGCGAAACCACCCATACGGCACGCGGCTTGATCCACGAACTGTCAGAAGGCTTCTGCGTCTGTTTGGTACGACGGTCTTTGGCGGGAGGGCTGGCAGTAGAAACAGAACCAGCCAATGCTTCAATCTGATGCTGGATTGAAAGCATTTCCTGTTTGGTGATGGGATGACTGTTTTGATCGCCTAATTTGGCGATAGCCGCATTCTCCAAACCTTGGCATAAGCGCATGAGGCCAGGAAGCCGGGAGCGGTTGAAGTATTCCGCCAGACTGTTAACGGTTACGGTGAACTCTACGAATTGCTCGAAGCGGCCATCCTTCGCATAACTTTCCCAGCGGTTTTTTAGTGACTGGAGGCGTTCTTCCAGCGTTATTTGAGAAAGTGTACTCATAGCGGCCTCCCCATTTGCCTCATTATGGCCAGCTTGAGCCTGCCCTGCAAGGTCTGTCTGAATTACTCCTTGGCGGCTTTCTTGCGCTCGTGTTCCTGCAGATGGCGCTTGCGCAGGCGGAGTGACTTGGGTGTGATCTCCACCAGTTCATCGTCGTCAATGAATTCCACAGCGGATTCCAGCGTAAGTTGGACCGCTGGCACCAGACGCACCGCCTCATCAGTGCCGGAAGCACGCACGTTAGTCAATTGTTTACCCTTGATCGGATTGACGACAAGGTCATTGTCGCGACTATGGATCCCGATAATCATGCCTTCATACAGTCGATCACCAGGCACGGAGAACATACGCCCCCGGTCTTGCAGCTTCCATAATGCGTATGCCACCGCTTCGCCCTGCTCGGCGGAAATCAGCACACCATTTCGACGTCCCGGCATGTCGGGTTTGACGGGCGCATATTCATCAAAGATGTGCGCCATGAGACCGGTTCCGCGCGTCATGGTCAGAAACTCGCTTTGGAAGCCGATCAGGCCACGGGCGGGGATACGGTATTCCAGGCGTGTACGACCATTGCCGTCGGATTCCATGTTCTGCAGCTCACCGCGACGACGCCCCAGCTCTTCCATGACAGCGCCCTGGCAATCATCTTCCAGGTCGACAGTCAGAATCTCATACGGCTCGCATTTGACACCGTCAATCTCGCGGTATACGACGCGCGGCTTACCTACCGCGATTTCAAAGCCTTCACGGCGCATGTTTTCCAGCAGGATGGTCAGGTGCAGCTCGCCACGGCCGGATACACGGAAAATATCTGCATCCGCAGTGTCTTCCACACGCAATGCCACATTGACCAGCAGCTCCTTGGTCAGGCGGTCACGGATCTGGCGGCTGGTAACGAACTTGCCTTCAGTGCCAGCGAGTGGCGAGGTATTCACCATGAAGTCCATGGTCAATGTCGGTTCATCGACAGCCAGCACTTCTAGACCCACCGGATTCTCGCGGTCAGCAATGGTGACGCCGATACCAATCTCTTCGATACCGGAAATGATGACGATATCGCCGGCTTCGGCTTCTTCGACAGGCACTCGCTCCAGGCCACGGAAGCCCAGTACCTGATTGATGCGGCCTTGGCCGCGCAGTTCATCGCCCAGCATAACCACAACACTCTGGCCCGGTTTGATACGACCATTACGGACTCGACCCACACCCAGGCGGCCGGTATAAGTGGAATAATCCAGTGCGGAAATTTGCAGTTGCAGCGGTGCATTGCTATCGCCTTGCGGCGGCTGCACGTGGCTCAAGATGGTTTCGAACAATGGGCGCATGGTTTCGGACGGCTTCTTCATATCCAGTGTGGCAAAGCCATTAAGCGCAGATGCATAGACGACAGGGAAATCCAGTTGTTCGTCAGTAGCGCCAAGGTTGGCGAACAGGTCAAACGTCTGGTTGATCACCCAGTCGGTACGCGCGCCGGGGCGATCCACCTTATTGATTACCACGATTGGACGCAAGCCCAGTGCCAGTGCTTTCTTGGTCACAAAACGGGTCTGCGGCATCGGGCCTTCCACCGCATCAACCAGCAATACCACGCCATCGACCATTCCCAGCACGCGTTCCACTTCGCCACCGAAGTCGGCGTGTCCTGGCGTATCCACGATATTGATATGTGTGCCTTCGAAATTCACTGCAGTATTCTTGGCCAGAATGGTGATACCGCGTTCCTTTTCGATGTCTCCCGAATCCATCACTCGTTCGGTGACCTGCTGGTGCGATGCAAAGGTGCCTGCCTGCTGCAGGAGCTTGTCTACCATTGTGGTCTTGCCGTGGTCTACGTGAGCGATGATGGCGATATTACGAAGCGCGCGGGACATATGGGTGGGCCAGTCAAATAAAAGGGCGCGATTCTAACACATAAAAGATTGCGGGATTTGAAGAAACCTTTGACAACAAATCCTTAACGCGTATACTGCGCGCAAAAGTTCAATCAATAACGATTGACATTCATCGCCCTAGCCTCCCGAGTCTAAAGAAAGTTTAACGACTCACCAGTATTCATTAACGGTTAGTGGCTATGCCCATGCGCCGATAATGCCTTGTTGCTCTCGAAGTATTTTGCGTGTGTTGTTGATAAGTCGTAATCCGGCTTGGAACTTTGCCGCAGGCGCCGTCCGCGCTTTTGTTTGTTATTCCTAAGGAAAATTCGTGTCTTTTGAAAATTTGAATCTGCACCCCGCCATTCTGCGAGCGATTGAAGAATCCGGCTACACCACGCCTACGCCCATCCAGGAACAGGCCATTCCCGAGATCATGGCCGGCCGCGACCTCATGGCTTCGGCCCAGACCGGCACCGGCAAAACCGCTGCCTTTACACTGCCGGCACTCAATTTGCTGGCAACACCGCATCCTTCACGCAGCCGCGGTCCGCGCATACTGGTACTGACACCTACACGCGAACTGGCAGCTCAGGTCAACGAGGCCGCCCGCAAGTACGGCAAGTTCATCCGCGCCCGTGCCGTAAGTATCGTCGGTGGCATGCCTTATCCGCTGCAGAACAAGCTTCTGAGTCAGCCGCTGGATATCCTGGTAGCAACGCCGGGCCGTTTGCTGGATCACATGGAACGTGGTCGCATTGATATGTCACGCCTGCAGATGCTGATTCTGGACGAAGCCGATCGCATGCTGGACATGGGCTTCATGCCTGACGTCGAGCGCATCTGCAGCGCACTGCCGAAAGAGCGCCAGACCCTGCTGTTCTCAGCGACATTTGAAGGCAGCATCAGGACGATTGCACAGCAGTTCATGCGCGATCCACAGATGATTCAGGTCGCTGCCCAAAAGGAAAAGCATGCCAATATCGAACAGCGCCTGCATTTTGTGGACGATATGTCACACAAGAATAAACTGCTGGAACATCTGCTGATCGATCCGCAAGTCAATCAGGCCATCGTGTTCACTTCAACCAAGCGTCACGCCGACCTCCTGGCGGAAGACCTGTACGCAGCCGGCCACAAAACCGCTGCATTGCATGGTGATATGACGCAGGGCGCACGCAATCGCACCCTGACCAAATTACGGCATGGTGATGTACGCGTGCTCGTCGCGACCGACGTGGCAGCCCGCGGCATTGATGTCCATGGCATCAGCCATGTATTCAATTACGACCTCCCGAAATTCGCAGAAGACTATGTGCATCGTATCGGCCGCACGGGCCGTGCTGGTAATACGGGCACCGCCGTCTCCTTTGCTTCACATGCCGATCGTCATAGCGTGCGCAAGATCGAGCAATTTACCGGTCAACGCCTGCAAGCGACGGTGATTGAGGGTCTGGAACCAAAGCGTCCGATGCCTGCCAAGGATGGCCCGAGGAACAGCAACGGCCGCCCAGGCTACAAGCCAGGCAATAAGGCCGGATTCAAGCCGCGCCAGAATGAGGGTTTCCGCAGCGAAGGCAGAAAGAGTTCCGGCGATCGCAACCAGGGTTTTGGCAAGCCTGCTGGTAAATCGGATGCTGCATCCCCCCGTCGCTCACGCTCTTTCGCTTAATACATGGCAGAGAACATTACATTCGCTTCACTGAATCTGGCGCCTGAAATACTCAAGGCGCTGGATGAGACGGGGTATACCACGCCCACGCCTATCCAGGCCCAAGCCATCCCCCTCGTGCTCGAAGGGCGTGATGTCATGGCTGGCGCCCAGACCGGCACAGGCAAGACGGCAGCCTTTGCATTGCCCACACTGCAGAAGCTGTTGCCTTCCGCCAGCACGAGTGCCTCGCCCGCGCGGCATCCGGTGCGGGCTCTGGTATTGGTGCCAACGCGCGAGCTTGCCATTCAGGTGGAAGAAAGTGTTCGCCTGTACGCAAAGCATTGCCCGTTGCGTTCACTGGTGGTGTTTGGCGGTGTGGACATCAAGACGCAAACACCTTATCTGATGAAGGGTGTGGAAATTCTGGTGGCAACACCGGGACGACTGCTGGACCATGTGGAACAACGCACGGTACAGCTCAATCAGGTACAGATGCTGGTGCTCGATGAAGCTGATCGCATGCTGGATATGGGCTTTATGCCTGACCTCAAGCGCATCCTGGCCCTGCTGCCCAAAAAACGCCAGAACCTTATGTTTTCAGCTACCTTTTCACCAGAAATCAAGAAGCTCTCGGCCGAATTCCTCAACGATCCAGTACTGGTGGAAGCTTCACGCAGCAATGCCACGGCGGAAAACGTAACGCAGAAGGTCTATCTCACGTCACAGGAAGGCAAGCAGGCCAAGCTGGTGGAGATTCTGCAGGAAAATCCAACGACCCAGGCCATTGTTTTCACAAAGACCAAATTGACGGCGAGCAGGCTGGCACGCCAGCTGGTACGCAGCGGTATCAATGCCGATGCCATCCATGGCGACAAGAGCCAGCTCGAACGTATTCAGGCTTTAGATGCCTTCAAGCAGGGCAAAGTCGTAGCACTGGTAGCGACCGACGTCGCGGCACGCGGCCTGGATATTGACCAGTTGCCCATGGTAGTCAACTATGAGATCCCTTCCGCGCCCGAAGATTACGTACACCGTATAGGGCGCACCGGTCGTGCAGGAGCATCAGGGATTGCCATATCTCTGGTTTCGCCTGAAGAAGAGAAATACCTGAAGGAAATCGAAAAGCTGATCAAGCGGGAGATTCCCAAGGAGAAGTCAACGACTGTCAGTACTGCGGCCGTCGCCAGCGCACCTAAAAACAGCCGGCCGCGTCAAGCCAAGAGCGCTGTGGATGACTGGTTCAGCCGCCCGTATGAACCTTCGGCAAATGCATCACCGCCACGCCAGAATTCCCCATCCAAAAATGGAAAATCTACAGGCGAGGTAGCTGCCCTGCTGGGCGGTTTGCGCCGTCAGGACTGATGCTAACCGGGGTCCTGCCGATTTCGCATGAAGTCGGCAACTCCATGCAGGGCCTCACCCAGCCTGATCATCACCGGCTCTTCAATACCCAGCTCATGCATGGCTCTTACCATGCAATACATCCATTGATCGCGCTCGGACTCGCCAATTGAAAATGGCAGGTGTCGCCGGCGCAGGAAAGGGTGTCCGTAGCGTTCAATATAAAGCTGCGGGCCACCGGTCCAGCCTGTAAGAAACATGTAGAGCTTTTCTCGGGACCCTGACAGGTCTTTTGGATGCATGGCCCTGATTTCGATCGCACGCGGATCGGTATCCATGACGTCATAAAAGCGGTCCACCAGTGCCTTCACCTGCTCCGTACCGCCAAGCAACTCATAAAACGTTGCCGGCTGCCCACCCTCTTCCTTCATCGTGCTTGTTCGCTGGTCTTAACCAGACTTGCGGCGCGTTTCGCGCGAGTTCTGGCTTCTTCAATATCCTTGCCAGTAGCTAGCGCTACTCCCATGCGGCGGCGCACAAATGACTCAGGCTTGCCAAACAGCCGTAGATCCGAAGACGGTACGGCCAGAGCCTGTTCCACACCTTCAAAGACAAGGTTTTGACTATCCGCGCCACCATAAATGACTGCACTGGCACCAGGTTCAAGCAGGGATGTATCCACCGGCAATCCCAGAATAGCGCGTGCATGCAGTTCGAATTCGCTGAAGCGCTGGCTTGCCATCGTCACGAGACCCGTATCATGTGGTCTTGGGCTGACTTCGGAAAACCAGACCTGGTCGTCCTTTACAAACAATTCAACCCCAAAGATACCCAATCCTCCCAAGCTATCGGTCACCGCTTTTGCAATACGCCTGGATTCTAGCAAGGCCTGCTGGCTCATCGGTTGAGGTTGCCAGCTTTCGATATAGTCGCCCTTCTCCTGCAAATGACCGATGGGCTCGCAGAAACTGGTTTCGATCACGCCATCAGCATTGCGCGCACGGACGGTCAAAAGTGTGATTTCGTAATCGAAATCAATCTGTCCTTCGATGATGACCTTACCCTGATTTACACGCCCGCCGGTCGCTGCATAACTCCATGCAGCCTCAACTTCGGATGGGTCTGTCACTCTGGATTGCCCCTTGCCAGAGGAAGACATGGTCGGCTTGATAAAACATGGGTAACCAATACCGTTGTCGATGGCCTGCTGCATGGACTGTAGGCTGTCGGCGAATGCATATGGCGAGGTGGGCAGGTCGAGCTCTTCTGCGGCCAGTTTGCGTATGCCTTCGCGGTTCATGGTCAGCTGGACAGCCTTGACGGTGGGAATGACTTGCGCAAGGCCGAGTTCCTCGATTTGCGCCAGCGCATCAGTATTGAGAGCCTCAATCTCGGGCACGACCAGATAAGGTTTTTCCTGTCTTACCAGCTCAATTAATGCGGCGCCATTCGTCATATCCAGTACGTGGGCGCGATGTGCAACCTGATGTCCGGGCGCATTGGCATAGCGATCGACTGCAATCACCTCTACGCCTAGGCGCTGCAAGGCAATGATGACCTCTTTCCCCAATTCACCACTGCCCAGCAACATGACGCGAATGGCGGAACAGGTTAAGGGGGTGCCGATTTTCATCGAGGGCTCCAGGTCAGAAAGGTCGAAATTTTATCACGACTCACTTTGCGGGCTGCGAACCAAGCCTGTTCGGATATGGCGACGGTTTCTTGATATGGATAGACCACTTGGCCGCTCTAACTATCATAACTATTTGTTAAGTAACAGGATTTTTAGCTGGCCCGCTTCTTGCGAATTACTTGTCATCTCTCGCTCAAGAATAAAGGAAATAAAAAATGACGATGTCCAGATATTTCATGTTGGCTGTTTTCGTAGTGGCAATCCTGAGCTATTCGTCCAAAATGGATGGTCCTTACCAGAGCACAACTGTAGGCGCTACCGTAGGTGGCGCGGCCGGTGTCATCCTGTCCAGCGGTACACCGGTAGGACTGATCGGGGGATTAATCGTGGGCGGTCTGGTGGGGAACAAAATGCAAGCTGAAACCGCTTCTACCGATGATGTCGTTACATTACGACAAGATAAACGTTTGAATGAAAACAGCTAATTTGATTACAGCACAAACTCGTCTGTTTCTGGAGACAATCAGTAAAGCCTGATGCCGTGCTTGCTCATTCGATAGCGGATCGCCATGCGAGTAATACCCAGATGGCGAGCCGCTTCCGAAACATTATGATTGGTCAGCCTTAAAGCATTTTCAATCAGCATTTTTTCAGCGGCATCCAGCGTCAAGTCATCGGGGGTGGCGATAGTGCCATTGCCCTCCTTAGCTTCACCCTGCCCCATACGCAGTGGCAATGCCATGTCCGCTGCAGTAATCACCTCTTCCCGGCTCAGCATGATAGCCCTGCTAACCTGGTGACGCAGCTCACGCACATTCCCGGGCCATGTATAACTTCTCAATGCTGCAATTGCATCCGCAGAAAAATCGCGTTTTGAAAGTCCATACCGTCTTTCGGTCTGGGCAGCAAAGTGTCGGGCAAGCAGAAGCACATCATCCTGGCGCTCACGCAGCGGAGGCAAGGCAATCGTCAGTACGTTAAGTCGGTAAAAGAGGTCCGAACGGAAGCTGCCTTCATGCACCATCTGCTGAAGATCACGGTTGGTCGCCGCGATGAATCTCGCAGGTACCGCGCGTTCCTTGGTTGATCCCAATCGCCTCACGACTCGACGTTCGAGTACATTCAGCAGCTTGGCCTGCAGGCCAAGCGGCAGTTCACCAATTTCATCAAGGAAAAGCGTGCCGTCTTCAGCTGCCTCGATAAGGCCGCAGCGAGACCCCTGTGCATTGGTGAATGCCCCCTTTTCATGGCCAAACAGCTCGCTTTCTATCAGCTCAGCGGGCAGTGATGCACAATCCACATGGACGAATGGCCGGTCGCTGTTAGCAGTGGAAACATGCAGCAGACGTGCAACGACATCTTTACCGGTACCGGTTTCACCTTGGATCAATACGGTTGGCGGTACGGCTTCGCCGACCGGGACCAGCCGAGCGACGCGATCAACCTGCATGCGCACAATGCGCATGGCTTGGCTTTCGCCGAGAAATTCATGGCCTTCAGTGGCGTGGGTATTACGTTGTCTTGAATAATCAAGTTGATGCTTGAGCCTGGCGGTCGCCTCCACTTTTTGGATGGCCAGCAGGAGTTCTTCCAGGTCAACCGGCTTCTTGAGATAGTCCGCGGCACCCAGCTTCATGGCATTGACCGCGTCGCTGAGGTCGCCATGTGCAGTCATGACGATAGTGGAAATACCTTTGCCGGAAAATTCAGTCAACAGCTCAAGACCGTTGCCGTCAGGAAGGCGCATATCAAGAAGAGAAAAATCGGGCAGGAACTGGCGGGCGAGCTCTCTTCCGTCCGCCAGTGTCTCCGCATGTTCGCAATCGAAACCCGCCTGTTTCAGGCGCTTGACGACTGCGCGTGCAAACAGAGTCTCATCCTCAACCAGCAGCACGCGCGTACGTGTTTGCTGCTGGATCACTGTTTCGTCGGGATATAAGACTTCTGCTTGCATCACTTCATTACATCTCTTTTTACAGTGAACCCGGCTTGTTGCCGCCAAATTCGTAACGAACGCCAATCCAGCCGGCACGTGGTGCGCCAGGCATCATCAGCAAGGAAGGCTCTTCATTGCCGGTAAACGCAGCCGTCTCGTCAAGGAAGGATTCACCCAACATACCGCCTGTAGCGTATTCCTTGTCAAAGATGTTGATGGCTTTGGCGAAAACCTGCCAGCCAGTATTGCCGAAGCTGTAGCGCGTATCCAAGTTCACAACCGTGAAGCCGCCCAGCTTGCCGCTGCCCTGGTAATGTTCGTCATCACCGTCGTCAGACCTGTGATCATTGTTTTCGTTACCACGTACATAAACATCAGAGAACATGGTCACGTTGCTGCCAATGCTCCAGTTTGGCGTCACGTCGTACTGCAGACGCAATTTCAGCTGATGATCCGGAATATTGGCCAGACGGTCACCCTTGCGAGCCGTGATGGTCTCACCGTCGGAAGCTGAATTGACTTCGTTAGTGAGTTCAATATCTGTCTCATAGGTGGCACGTACATAGCTGTATCCGACTACCCAGCTCAACTTGCCGAAATTACCCATAAGACCGGTATCGATACCCATGCGGCGGGTACGTCCTACGTTATCAAAGTAGCCCATGCCGTTGGTGGCATTGGTTGCGATAAAGTGGATATCGTCATGATTGTCAGTACGGTAGGCTGCAGCTGACCAGCGCATATCATTAACGAGCGCACCGCGCGCACCCAGCTCGAAGGTCTTGGAAACCACCTTTTTGAGCGGTGGGTCACCAGCCATTGCGTTTGGCAGCTTGCACGGTTCATCCGGGTTGGCACAGCCGAGCTCCATGGAGGTAGGAGCTCGCATACCCTCATTGTAAGAACCATATAACGTTAGTGCTGCAGATGGCGTGAACGTAAGACCCACTGCCGGGTTGAAGCGATTGAAGGTGTGGTCACCGGACAGCGATTCAGGATCCGTCACATCAGGCGTTATTTGATCGCGATTTTCAACCTTGACATGGTTATAGCGGCCGGAAACAGTCAGATGCCAGAAATCGTTCAGCGACAGCGTGTCGGTTGCAAACAGACCCCAGCTGCGGGTCTTGCCATGCAAGTCCACTTCGCCCTCGTCGCCTTCGATGTCCAGACCATCGACGCCACGGGTTGCATTCAGCAGGCCGAATTCAGTTGACTGACGGAACTTGATCTTGGAATGGTCATAACCTACACCCACGATGAACTGATTGGCCATATCCATGAAAGGTTGATTGAACGCGAGCTGGGCATTAAAACCATAACCCTTCTGCTCGGTCTTGCTGCGATTCAGCGCGCCTGTACAGTTAACTTCTGCATCGTTATCGGCCAGACAGTTGGCGATAGCAGCATTCAGTTCAGCTGCGTCAATTTCGCCATCAGCATTGAGATCTGCATCTCCGACGTTGTTATCATCTTCATCTTCATTGAAGTCGTCGTTGATATCGCCGTTCAGGGTTTTGCGGTCCGACTTGCGGTAATAGGTATTCGCTGACAGTTGCACATCGTCATTGAACCAGTGGGTCCCATTCAAATTCAGGAACGACAATTGATTTTCGGTCTGGTCGGGACGGGTATGGATGGCTTCGCGATCCAGACTGTGCGTGAGTTCGCGTTGGATCATGCCGTTGCCGATCATGTCATTGTCGGCACCGCTATAGCTCAGCTCCAGGCGAGATGTTTCGTTTTCCCAACCAACCTTGCCGAATATCTGTTTGACTTCGGTCGGTGAATAATCGCGCCAGCCATCTTCATCCGAATAGCTGCCAGAAATGAAGTAATCAATGGAGCCATCCTTGGATACACCGCCGTATTCAGCTGAGCCCATCTTGCGGCCCCAGGAGCCGGTGATTGCTTCGATTGCACCACCCTGATGTGTACGGCCATTCTTGGTTTGCACGGAGAGCGCGCCACCCAGGGTATTCAAGCCGAATACGGGGTTAGAGCCAGGAATCAGGGAAATGCCTGCTATGGCGTTCACCGGGATCAAATCCCAGTTTACGGCATCACCGAAAGGCTCGTTGACTCTTACGCCATCCTGAAACACCGACAGACCTTGGGGCGTACCCAGCAATGGCGACGCAGTAAAGCCGCGGAACAGGATATCGGGCTGGTAAGGATTGTTCTGGGTTTCATTGACGCTGACACCCTGCAGATTGTTATTCATGTAGTCCGCGAGGCTCAAACTGCCCTGGCGGCGGATTTCTTCGCCTTTTGCGGTTTGCACATTGGCTGGAATTTGCTCTATTGGCAACCCGATGCCTGGTAGCGGCGTTGTACTGATCACTTCGATTTTTTCTGTGGTGACCGCATCTGATGGCTCGGCAGCCAAGGCACTATAGGACGATCCAAAACCTGCAATCGCCATGCCTAAAACTTTAAGCTTGAATATTGTTCTGCACTGCATTGTTACTCCCCTGTACAAATAAAGTGTCTCAAGCACATCCAAGATTCATGCCATATAAGGCGACTCGGCATTTTTTCTTTTAAATCAAAGATAAAAACGGAATGTGCTAGATCACCATCTAAAGTGTACTGGCTACGATGGTTGTATACAACCAATTAGGTGGTTGTATACAACCAAATCAGATGCTTTGCAGCAACTGGCGCGGGGGCAGGTTGAGAAAACCTCGTACGCCAATCCAGGCCGCAAGAGGAATTGCCGCCAGTGAAATCAACAATGCTGTGACCGCCAGCAGGAAATTGAACTGGTAGGGTATGTTCAACAGTTGGGAGCTTACATACCAAGCTAGCGCATTGGCCGCGATGGTCGCCACCAATGCTGCGAGCAACCCGATACATGCAAATTCTGTCAGCAATGCCAAGGTCACCTGCCTGCGCGATGCACCAAGTACCCGGAGCAGCGTTGCTTCACGCACACGCTCCTCTCTGGTCGCCACCAGCGCGGCATACAACACGGCCAGGCCCGCCAATAGACTGAATGCAAATACATATTCCACCGCGTGCGACATTTTGTTCATGATGCCGCGCACCTGTTCCATCAGGGCAGCCACATCAATGGCGGTCAGATTGGGAAAATCGCGTACCAATTGATTCAGAAATGCATCGCGGCCCAGAGGCAGGTGAAAGCTTGTAATGTAGCTGGCACTGAATCCCTCCAGCACGCCCGGCGGGGCGACAGCGAAGAAGTTCGCACGCATGGTGTCCCAATCCACTTCCCGCAGACTGCTCACGGTAAATGTGATTCTGGTGCCTGCGATATCGTAAGTCAGGCGGTCGTCAATTTGCAGTTCCAGCGCTTCTGCCAGTCCCTGTTCCAGCGACATCAGCGGCTTGCCGTGATCTTCTGGCTGCCACCATTTACCCGCAACGAGCTTATTATCCAGCTGCATATTGGCAGCCCAGGAGAGATTGAATTCGCGCTCTGCCAGACGCCTGGCGCGGTCGTCCTCATATCGGTTGATATCCAGCGGCTTTTCATTGACCTCAACCAGCCGGCCCTTAACCATGGCGAAGACTTCAGCATTATGCAGACCCGCCTCGTCAAAGAATGCCTGCACCCCGGCAATCTGATCCGGCTGGATATTAATGATAAACCGGTTAGGTGCATCCGGCGGAAGGGATGCCCGCCAGTTATGCAGCAAGTCCCCGCGCACAAGGGCCAGCAGCATGAGCGCCATGAGGCCAAGGCTGAACCCTCCAACCTGCGCCACCGCCATGCCGGGCCGTCGCTTCAGGTTTGCGACTCCAAGTTTCCATGCGCTATTGCCCTCTGGCAAACGTCCCAGCAATCGACCGCCGAAATAAGCCAGCAGGCTGATGGCAACCATCAGGCCGATGAATGCCAATAATGTGGCTGTACCCAGCTTGAGATTCCCCGCATTCCATAATATGAGCGCAGCCACAACCGCAACCGCCGGCACCAGACTTAGCCAGTCCGTGCCCGCCATATTGCCGAGCTCGCGGCGCAGGATGCGCAGCGCAGGCACATCGCTCAGACGCCTGAGCTGAGGCCAGACCACGGCCAGCAGTATGGCAAAGCCGGCAACCATGCCACCGGCGGCAGGATACCAGCGAGGTGCAGGAATCGTCTCCAGGAACAGGTTGCCCGCCAGCGCTGCCAATCCTGCCTGGGCAAGGTAACCGAGCACACACCCGACGATGCTGCCGATCAGCGCCAGTAGAAAGGTCTGATGCAGCAGAACGCGAATGATCAAACTGCGCGAAGCGCCGAAACAACGCATCAAGGCATATGCATCAAGACCTTTTTGCACATATGGCACGCTGGCGAGGAACATGGCGACCATGGCGAGAATGACGCTGACCATGGCAGAAAGCCCGAGAAACTGCTCGGCCTTATCAAGTGCACTTTTCATCTCAGGCCGCGCGGTGCGTACGTCCTCAATCTTCTCGCCGCGGCCCAGACGTTCATTGGCCCAACCCGTGAATCTGTCGACGCTGGCGACATCACCCGCTACAAGGAATTGATACCGTACCCGGCTGCCGAATTGGATCAAGCCGGTAGAAGCCACGTCCTGCAGATTCATGAAAACCCGCGGCGCATAATTGAACATGTCGCCGCCACGCGAGGGTTCCTGCTGCAGAATGCCGCCCACGCGGAAACTGCGATCTCCAAGTTCCAGCGTGTCCCCGGCATCGACTTCCAGCATGCGAGCCAGCCTGGGTTCAATCCACAAGGTGCCTGGTACAGGAATATTTGTGGTCGCATTACCCTGTGACGCAATTTCTCCTGCTACCGTCAGATCTCCGCGCAAGGGAAACGCGTCACTGACTGCCTTGATCTGCGCCAGCTGATTGGCTGCACCACGGATGACCATGCTGGGAAACTCGACCGTGCGTGCCACGTTGAGACCAATGCGCTCGGCTTCTGTGGCATATTGCTGTGAAATTTCCTGGTTGGAGCTGATGACCAGATCACCGCCGAGCAGCAATCCGCCCTGGCGCTCAAGCGCAGATTCGATGCGATCGGTAAAGAAGCCCACAGCGGTGGTGGCAGCCACTGCAAGCACCAGAGCAAACAGTAGCACCCTGACTTCGCCGGATACCCAATGACTCTTGAACTGGCGCCAGGCCAGAGTGAACGCCGTCATCACACCCCCGCTTCTTCTGCGTGCAGTTGGCCGCTTTGCAGTCGCAGCACGCGCTGACATCTAGCTGCCAGCACAGCATCATGCGTCACCAGGATCAGGGTTGTGCCGGCCTCTTCGTTCAGCTCGAACAGAAGCTCGATGATTTTCTGCCCGGTAACAGCATCAAGGTTTCCGGTAGGCTCATCTGCAAACAGGATGCTTGGGTTGGGCGCAAATGCCCGCGCAATGGCGACACGCTGCTGCTCACCGCCTGACAACTGCCGAGGATAGTGTTTGAGCCGCTGATCGAGCCCTACTCTGGTCAATGCCGCAAGCGCGATGTCTCTGGCATTATCGTTACCTGCCAGCTGCAGTGGCAGCATCACGTTTTCCAGCGCCGTCAGCGAAGGCAGCAACTGGAATGACTGGAATACGAATCCCATGCTCCTGCCGCGTACCGCTGCGCGGCCATCTTCATCCAGCAGTCCTATATCTTCGGAATTGATGAGCACTTTTCCGCTGGTTGGACTGTCCAAACCTGCCAGTAAACCAAGCAAGGTTGACTTGCCTGAACCGGAGCTGCCCACAATCGCAAGCCGTTCGCCGGCTGTCACCTGCAGAGTCAGGTCGGTCAATATTCTAAGTGTGCTGTCACCGCTGCTAATATGTTTGCTGAGCTGCACTGCCTCAACTGTCAAAGGTTTGTTCATGAAAATGTCTTTTCGTTTGTTGATTATGTTATTTACCGTTTCCATCAATACTGCCCTGGCTGACACAGCGGCAATATCCGATGCCCCCACCATTCTCGTCTATGGCGACAGCTTGTCCGCGGCGTATAGCATGCGGACCGAACAAGGCTGGGCAAGCCTGCTGCAGCAGCGACTGAAAGCCCAGGGTTTTCCCCATCGCGTTGTTAATGCCAGTGTCAGCGGTGAAACTACCAGCGGCGGCGTAAGCCGTCTTCCCATCACCCTCAGACAGCACCAGCCTGACATCATATTGCTTGAGCTGGGCGCTAATGACGGCCTGCGGGGCCTCCCGCTAGCACAAATGCGCAAGAACCTCGAGGCCATGATCAAGGCTGGTCAGCAGGCCGGCGCCAAAGTCATCATGCTGGGCATCATGATTCCACCCAACTATGGCTCCCGTTACACGCAAGAGTTCAGTCAGAGCTTCAATGAATTGGCAAGAGACCACAATTTGCCGCTGGTCCAGTTTCTGCTCGAAGGTGTCGCCGGAAAACCCGAACTCACGCTGGATGACGGCCTGCATCCCTCTGCCAATGCGCAACCCAGGATCCTCAACAACGTCTGGCAGATATTGCTGCCAGAACTCGCGAAGCCTAAAGGTATTGCTGCCAGGAAATAACCAGCCCGGGCTCGTCCCCCATGGCTTGCAGGCTGGCGGCAACACCGACTCCGGGCACAACCGCCAGCGTGTCATCATGATAGATCAGCGGCAGCCGTTCGCGTTGTGAGGGCGGCATACTGGCCTCCTGCAGCAAATGCTTGAGAGTACGCGTAGGCTTGCGCGCATCAGGTTTGAATCTTTCACCACCCTGCCTGGAGCTTATGTGCAATCGCGAGATTCCGAATCGCCGGACAGCTAATCCCTCGCCCGCCTTTTCTTCAAACAGCAGACTGGAGTTGTCTGGCAAATGCAGCACAGGCTCGCCCTGCCATACCAGTCCCGACGGTGCCATGGCATCACGTGGTTCAAGGTAGGCCAGGTTGCGGTAACGGTGCAGCCAGGCATTTTCACCCGCAGCTATCTTGACGCAGGCATCCGGTTTCGCATCCAACAGCTGCCTGAGCATTTCCTGTAGCAGCGCTGCGGTAGGCATTTCCAGCTGATGGCTTGATAACCACCATCGCAGTAGATTGCGTGCACGCGGCTCAGACATGCCTGCCAGGTTTCTGACATCGAGTTTCGCGTCATTGATACATAGCTCAGCATCAATTGCTGCCAGTTCATCCAGCAGCACGGAAGCTTCCGCCAGATGCATGGCCGAACGCGCGAGTGTGCGACGCGCTGCCGGAAAACGCTGTTCCATCACAGGCAGAATCTCGTGCCTGCAATAATTACGGTTGAACCCGATATCAGCGTTGCTTTCATCCTCTATCCATTCAAGGCCATGCATTCTGGCAAATTCGAGCAAATCGGCACGGGAAACATTCAGCAATGGACGCAGATAGCGCGCAACCGAGTCATGCCTGCCCATGGCGGCAAGCCCTTTGGGACCTGCGCCGCGTAGCAGCTGCAGCAACAGGGTTTCCGCCTGGTCATCTTCATGATGCGCAAGCAGGATGTAATCAGCATCCGCAGCCTGCAAAGCGGCGTAGCGCGCATGTCTTGCAGCGGCCTCAACGCCATCACCGCTGTCCTTATCGACGTTCACACGCACAACTTCTATCGGTATCGCCGCAACGCGGCAGGTGTCTTCGCAAAAGGTGGCCCAGCTATCGGCATTGGGACTAAGGCTATGGTGCACATGCATGGCCTGCAGTTCGAACTTGAGGACGGGTTTCACTTGAACCAGAAGTTCAAGCAGCACGCGGGAATCCAGCCCGCCACTGAAAGCGAGGAGCAGTTTGCTGCTAGGGAAAATCAGGGAGGAAAGAAATCCCTCCACATGTTTGACGAGATGACTATCGTGGGGACTGGTTATGGGTTTACTTGGGTGCAGCTTCTTTGAACTTGCCATAACTCATCAGGCGCTCATAACGTGTCTGCAGAAGCTCTTCGACCGGCTTTGTCTCCAATCGCTCCAGCTCATCCGCCAATGCGCGACGCAGACTCTGCATCATGACTTCAGGTGCGCGGTGCGCGCCGCCCATGGGTTCCGGCACAATACGATCCACGAGGCCGAGTGTCTTCAGGCGTGATGCTGTGATCGCCAATGTCTCTGCCGCTTCGGATGCCTTATCCGCGCTCTTCCACAAAATGGAAGCGCAGCCTTCAGGTGAAATGACCGAATAGGTTGCATATTGCAGCATCATCAGGTGATCCACTACCCCCAAAGCCAACGCGCCGCCGGAACCGCCTTCACCAATGATGACGCCAACAATCGGGACCTGCAGCTCCGCCATTACATAAAGATTACGCGCGATGGCTTCAGACTGCCCCCGCTCCTCGGCACCGATGCCGGGATAGGCGCCTGGGGTATCGATCAGGGTGACGATCGGCATCTTGAATTTTTCAGCGAGGCGATAAAGACGCAATGCCTTGCGATAACCTTCAGGACGTGGCATGCCAAAATTTCGAAACTGGCGTTCCTTGACGTCGCGACCTTTCTGGTGGCCGATCACCACGACCGGCTTGTCTTCGAAGCGCGCGATACCGCCAACAATTGCCGGATCATCAGCAAATGCACGGTCGCCATGCAGTTCCTCGAAATCGGTAAACATGCCATTGATGTAATCGAGTGTATATGGGCGCTGCGGATGCCGCGCAACCTGAGAGATTTGCCAGGCATTGAGCTTGCTGTAGATCTCCTTGGTCATGCTCTTGTTCTTCTTCTGCAGACGTTCGATCTCTTCAGAGATGTCCAGCGCGGAATCGTCCTGCACGTAACGCAGCTCCTCGATTTTCGCCTCAAGCTCGGCAATGGGCTGTTCAAAATCAAGAAAGCTGGTTTTTACTGTTTTGGTTGGAGTGCTCATGCCATTAATTATAGAGGATTTTAACGTTTTCATCGGATAACCAGCCGCGCAGGCCATTCAGCAGTTCATCGCGCAATTCAACACGCCATTCATCGCCCAGAATCAGCTCGGCCCGTCCAAGGGCATTATGGTATTCCACCTTGACGGCGCAACCGCGACGCTCTTCAGCATTCTTGCTGCGCCTGTACGGACTCAGCAGCTCGCGCAGTTTACCCGCATCCGCCTGGCCATTGCAGGAAATCTTGAGTAGGCTGGCATGGGCACTACGGGCCGAAGCGAGGTCGTAAAGGCGGCGGGCGCTGACACGCAAGCCTCCCGTAAAATCGTCATTGCTGACGCGGCCTTCAGCCACCAGCAGCATGTCTTCCTTGAGCAGTTGCGCGTTTTCATTCAGCAGCTCGTTGCCGACCACCATCTCGATGCGCGAGCTCGCGTCATCCAGCGTGACAATGGCCATCTTGCCACGGCTTGTCATGCGAATACGAATTCCAGTGATGACACCCGCGATTAGCTGCGGCTGTTCCTGAGGCTTGAGGCTGGCCAGATCTGTGCGTACGAAATCTGCCAGATCCTTGCGATAACCAATATAGGGATGCCCGCTGAGGTAAAAGCCCAGTGCAATCTTTTCCTGTTGCAAGCGCTCCTGCTCACTCCACGGCGGTACGTCAGGCAAGGTCTGGGCCAGGCTGTCCATGGCTTCACCAAACAGGCTGTCCTGACCGATGGCCGCTCCGCTCTGCTCTGCTGCATTGATTGCAGGCCCCACAGCAGCCAGCAATGCCGCGCGGTTGGGTTCCAGTTTGTCGAAGGCGCCTGCCCGGACCAGCGACTCGATCACGCGACGATTGACCTTGCGCAGATCAAGTCGCCGGCAAAAGTCGAACAAATCCTTGAACGGCCCTTCCTGGTCTCGTGCTGCAAGTATGACTTCGATCGCCGCCCAGCCGGTGCCCTTGATAGCTCCCAAACCATAAAGAATCTGCTTGTCATTGACCGGCTGGAAACGGAAACCGCTCTGGTTGACGTCAGGCGGCAGCACTTCAAGGCCGTTGAACTGACAATCATCATGAAAAATATGGACATTGTCCGTGTTGTTCATATCGGCCGACATGGTTGCGGCAAGAAACGCCGCCGGGTGATGCGCCTTCAGATAAGCCGTCTGATAAGCGACCAATGCATAAGCCGCCGCGTGCGACTTGTTGAAGCCGTAGCTGGCGAATTTCTCCATGAGGTCAAATATTTCGCCGGCCTGTCTATCATTGATGCCGTTTTTGACTGCACCCTCGATGAATACTGAGCGCTGCTTGGCCATCTCTTCCGGCTTCTTCTTGCCCATGGCGCGCCGCAGTAAATCCGCGCCACCCAGCGAATAACCGGCCACCACCTGGGCGATCTGCATGACCTGCTCCTGGTACACCATGATGCCGTAGGTTTCCTTGAGGATAGGCTCGGTGGAAGGATGCGGATATTCGACACGCTGCTTGCCATCCTTGCGGCGGCAGTAGTCAGGGATCAGGTCCATGGGACCTGGACGGTACAAGGCGACGAGCGCGATGATGTCCTCAAAGCGGTCCGGCTTCGCCTGCTTGAGCATATCCTTCATGCCGCGCGATTCCAGCTGAAACACGGCCGTCGTATTGGCAGTTTTCAGCAGCCTGTAGGTATCAGCATCATCAAGCGGCAGCGTTTCCAGCGTAAGTGCAGGCATGCCCTGCGCAGCGCGCTCGGCATTGGCATTTTCCATTGCCATGTCGAGAATGGTCAGCGTGCGCAGCCCCAGGAAGTCAAACTTCACGAGGCCGACAGCTTCCACATCGTCCTTGTCGTACTGGCTGACGATGCTCTCACCGCCGGGCTGGCAGTAAACAGGTGAGAAGTCGGATATCTTGCCCGGCGATATGAGTACGCCGCCAGCATGCATACCTACATTCCGGGTCAGGCCTTCAAGCCGCAATGCCAGTTCCAGCAGCTCCTTGACTTCCTCCTCCTCCGCCTGTCGATCCTTGAGCTGCGGCTCTTTCTCCAGTGCTTCGGCAAGTGTGATGCCCAGCTCATTCGGGATCAGCTTGGCGATCCCGTCTACGAAATTGAACGGCAGATCAAGCACACGGCCTACATCGCGGATAACGGCCTTGGCCGCCATGGTACCGAAGGTGGCGATCTGCGAGACCGCCTCCAGTCCATACTTGTGCTTGACGTAATCAATGACGCGATCACGACCTTCCTGGCAGAAATCGATATCGAAGTCCGGCATGGATACGCGGTCAGGATTCAGGAACCGCTCGAATAGCAATGCGTAACGCAAGGGATCGAGATCCGTGATACCCAGGCTGTAAGCTACAACAGAACCCGCGCCGGAACCGCGGCCAGGGCCAACCGGTACGCCATTCTGCTTGGCCCAGTTGATGAAGTCGGCCACGATCAGGAAGTAGCCGGCAAAACCCATCTGGATGATCACATCCGTTTCAAACCGCAATCTGGCTTCATATTCTGGCCGCTTGGCATCCCGCTCGGCTGGATTCGGATACAGAAGCTGCAAACGTTTTTCGAGGCCCTCGGTAGCCTGTGCAACCAGATATTCCTCGAGGCTTTCATGATTGGGTGTGGGGAAATTTGGCAGATAATTCTTGCCCAGTGTCAGGTGCAGGCTGCAGCGTTTTGCAATTTCCACACTGTTGGCAAGCGCCTGCGGTATATCAGCAAACAGCTCTGCCATTTCCGACTGCGTTTTGAAATACTGCTCCGCAGTGAAATGCTTGGGGCGGCGTCGATCTGCCAGCATGTAACCTTCGGCAATACACACACGGGCTTCGTGTGCCTTGAAATCTTCACGACTGGGGAACTGGAGCGGATGGGTTGCCACTACCGGCAAACCCATATCGGATGCCAGCGCAACCGCGCGAGTGATGTAAGCCTCCTGTTGCGCATGTCCGGCGCGCTGCAGTTCAACATAGAACCGTCTTGGGAACAGTGCTTCCCATTCCTGCGCAAGCTGCTGTGCCAGCTTGTCATTGTCCTGTAACAGCGCCTGGCCAATATCCCCGGCCATGCCACCTGAAAGTGCGATCAGACCTTCACTACCTTCCCTGAACCACTGTCGCTTGATTTCTGCCCGGCCCCTGTATTGGTTATTCAGATAGGCACGCGTAAGCAAGTCGCACAAACGCAGGTAGCCGGTGTGGGATTGGCAGAGCAATAGCAGCCGGTAAGGCTGGTCGCGATTGCTTTCATTTTCCAGCCAGATATCGCAGCCGATCAGGGCCTTGATGCCTTTGTCGCGCGCTGCATTGTAGAACTTGATGGCGCCGAAGAGGTTGCTGAGATCTGTCAGTGCCAACGCGGGCATGGCGTCTTTGGCGGCCAGGCCGACGTAATCCTTGATGCGCATGATGCCATCCACAATGGAGTACTCACTATGGCAACGCAGATGGATAAAGGACGGCTCAGACATGACAGAATTTTAACCGATTACGGCCGGGCTGAGGCGTAGACTGCCCCAAAAACGCACGCTGAAAAAAGCGGATCAGGCGGAGGTCAGAGGGGACATATGACCGAGCAGGATGGAGACCTGAGTAATCAGCTCGTCATCCTGCACGGGTTTGCCGAGGAAGGCATTGACGCCGATTTCCTTGGCCAGATTGCGGTGTTTCTCAGCCGTTCGCGAGCTGATAATGACGATGGGCAACGTCTTTGTTTTCTCATCGTCACGGACATTGCGCACGAGTTCGAAGCCATCCATGCGCGGCATTTCGATATCGGTCAGCATGATATCCGGCATATTTTCCTGCAGCACCTGGATTGCATCC
>Ga0196965_1000050_pt1 | contig 96750 bp, 111 predicted proteins | sample S1_20metaG_FD_148668 | JGI IMG/M metagenome (GOLD analysis project Ga0196965, IMG submission 148668) | Soil microbial communities from Anza Borrego desert, Southern California, United States - S1_20 | ecosystem: Environmental > Terrestrial > Soil > Desert | place: USA: California | collected...
TCGATATTAACTATATATTCTTTAAATCGATATTTGACGAATTAAATGTAGAATCCCATAAAAAATATCGATACCCGCAGGTAGCCCTGCGGATACATGCTAGAGAAGAGGATTTGATTAAATGATGAATGACTGTTCCATTTCATTCAATCAGTTCCACGTCGACCTCGCCGTGAATCCTACTCAGTCCATTACTATAATTAGAAATTAATGGTAAGATAAAGATTTATCCTATACAAGATATCCTTCGCAATCTAATATGCAATATCACGCTGAAATCGGCGATTAATGGAATCATGAGAGAGTATGTTTTCCAAAAAGATCCGAAATAATTTAAATTTGCCATTCTGGTAACATGTTACTTTATTGCGCATTTAAAGAACTCAAAATAGAAAGAATTATTCAAATGGCAATTTTATGGAAGCGGGCAGATAGAACAAGATGGCAATATTCGTCTTGCGGATCTAAATCCTTTTTATAACACAAATTTTAATTTTCCAATAATTAATGAATACAATGGATAGAAATTATAAATTAAACAGGACTGATTAATAATAGAATTATGAGCTTGCAAGGTGATAAAGAAAATGGAAATGATCGCTTTAATAAGACATTAGATGATTTATTGAATTATACCCTTGAAATTCGAAGATCAAACAATCCTGAAAAATATAGTGAATGGCAAACAACGATTGGAAGAGTTATTGAAAAAACGTATGGAAGTGAATCAATAGAGCTAAAACAGATACAAGGTGCAATGAAACTTAATTTTCTAACAACTAGTGGACAGTCTGAGGAACAGCGACGTATCTACTTTAATAACCTGTATGAGAGAAGGTTTAACAGAATAGAACAACTGATTAATGATTTCAAGTAGAATCAGAATCTTAATATGAAATAGTTATTAATCGAATCTCAAAAGGTCTTTATAGAAACTATGATCATCCATTCGGCATATGTTTGAAATATGGTTAAAATTACATTGTTGACATTTTAATCTTAGAGTCATAGTATATTGTGCGCCACCACATATTATATTACTCTTTTGTCGTAGGACTAAAGTTAGCTTCTTGCGACCTCATTACTGAATTATAATATGTTTTGTCTCTCAAGACTATTCCACTACAATTTATTAATATTCGACATGTAATCTAAAATAATTATGCTAGTGTGCGTAACCAGGCACCATGATTTGAACCCCGGATAATCCTATTGCAGATATCAATAATGATGTTCTTTATTTTTTTCGTTTAAATTAAAGGATTCTTTGCGTAGGAGTAACCTGTTACTATCCTTTTTTACCAGGTCTAAGATACTATTTACCAGTTTCTCAAGTCTCTGTAAATTTCTATATGTTGATACGAGTCTATTTGTAAATTGGTTTAGCCTTTGGTTATCTTCGATCAATCTATTAAATTCGTTTTTGATATTGTTTTGGCTTGTTAAGGAATTCTTCAAAAGAGACGGAAGGTCCATTTCAATCAATTCAAAATTTCCATATATGGCCTGGATTGGTGTCCTTAGTTCATGAGCTGTAATATCTAGAAATTCTTTTTGCTTTACTAGAAGATTCTTTATCTGTTCGTTGGCTACAACTAGTTCTCTATTGACATCCGCAAGTTCCTTATTTGTCATTGCGAATTTTTCATTGATATCTATCAGTTTGTCATTGGCTACAATGAGGTTCCTTTCTGATTCTGTTAAATCCTTTTTTGTTTTTCTTATTTCTTCTGTTTTCTTTCTATTTTCTTTAGTTAGTAGATAAAGAGATTCATTTGCCTCTCTTAATTCATCAGTCTTTGCAAGTAATTCCCCAATTTTTATCGTGAGAAGGTCTTTTGCATTCAAACCATTATTGCTTTTAGTTTCAGGTAGCGATATGTTTATTCTCTATGTATTAGAAAAACAACCTTAAATAAATATCTGATAATGACAACTGCCTATGCATTTCTACCGAATTAGCATACTATACCCAATTTAATCCACCGACGATCCGCTGACCGTCAATATTTGGTGTTAAAAACGTTTTAGATATCATTCTTATATATTGCAATGACCTAAATTAGATATATCCATATCACCATCACGGATGGTGTCGGACGATGAAGAGGAACTCGCATATCTTTTTATGAAATCGCTAAAAGGGTCTGGTTTTAATTCTGTTTCTTTCACCGATCCGCTACTAGCAATTGAACATTTTGAACAAAATCCTAAAACGTATAATCTATCTTTTACTGATAAAAGGATGCCTGAAATGGACGGTTTACAACTTGCAAAAAAATAACAATCCTGACGTAAAAATTCGGTCTACTATTACTGCTTTTTATACTAATGAAAACTTGATTAGCGATGACCTTAGAGAAGCTCAAATATCACATGCCATGCAGAACCTATTAAAGGCGACACGACCCAAAATTGCTTAGATGATCTCTTCTGCTATAACACTACATCATAATGAAAAGAAATAACAATATAGCATCTTTAGAACTTGACCAACTTAATTCAGGTATTCTTGGCTTGCTAACACAGAACTATAACAATAACCGAATATCTACTGTTCTAAAGATTCCCCTTTCAACAATCCAGCGCAGGTTAAAAAAAATTTTTCGAAAATGACTTTATAACATCAAAAGTTCATCTTAACTATAACAAGTTAGGATATAAGCAGGGGCTTATTCACATTTACCTTTCTAACGGTAACTTGGAAGAGATCCTTGAAAAAATATCTCAGATCAGGGGGATTATTTCTTTACAAGTTCACATGGGAAATTTAGATGTTCATGCAGGGTTAGTATATAAGGAAGGTTCTGAACTTGTGAAAGCTATCACGAGTATCAAGAAAATGAAGGGTGTTGAAAAAATTGTATGGTCAGAACAAGCTTTAGCTCATCCTCTTCCAAATAGGATTACTGAACTATTGTGACAAATTTGCTTCCTAAAGATGATGCTAATAGTAGCAGTAACGATATTGAGAATAATAATCAAATTGATCTTTTCCTTCCTATATCTAATAGTAAAAAAACAAATAGAGACTTTACCAAAAAAGATATTCAAACAGTAAAAAAAAGAGTAGTAATGCAGTTGACCGCCATAGGAATGGATACAATATTAGTGATAGATATCCATATTTTGTTCCTGCTCCCTTTATAATAGCTGGCAGATTTGATCTACTTCTTCTTCGCGAAATTCTAATGGACCCTTCTATTACGACTTTAGAACTCTCTTTAAGATTCGAAATTCCATTTTCTATTGCGCATAAAAAAAGAAGACTGATAGAGTCAAAAGTATTACACAGAAAATATTTTCTTGACTTTAAAAAATTAGGGCTTAACTTTCAATTCGCTGATGTATGTGCAAACATGAAGAAAGACAAGGTTAATGATTTTGTAAATAATCATCTCAAGCCATCGTCTGTCACCAAAAACATAATCAAAATAACAAAAATCAAAACACCATCCAATGGTATCTGTATAAAGACTCTACCAAAATTCTAATGAATTGTTCCTTTTAGTCGACGAAATAAAACCATATCCATTTGCATCAAATGTAAATTTTTCTGAGGAAATAGCGGTATTAAAAGATAGCACTGGGATGTTATTTTAAATATACTTGACTCAGATTATAAATAAATAAAATATTGGTTAAATAATAGAAGTATTAAAACTATAGCTACCTGTCGGAATTAGGACCAGTTTATTTTTATTGACTGGTAAAAAAATCATATGTTGGTTAAATATGATAATTTTTAATTGATTAATGAGGCGTAGTGTCATCATAGATAATAAAAAACTTGATCTAGGGCTTGACCACTCTGATATTAGAATTATCAATTTAATGGTTTTAAATAAGACTAACAAAGAGATTTCTCAAGAGCTTGAAATACCCCTTTCAACGATACAGAGAAGAGTTAGGAATTTGATAACTGCGGGTTATATAACATCCGACATTCAAGTAAACTATGAGAAGATGGGGTTTAAATCGGGATTGCTCCATATATATTTAAAAAATGGCAATATTGATGAAATGGTAAAGAAAGTAAATAATCTAGACCAAATAACATCTATTGAAGTACACATAGGCAATTCTGACATCGTGGGTCAGGTAGTTTACAAAGAAGGTAAAGATCTATTGAACCTAATTTCAACTATAAAAAAAATGGAAGGAGTTGAAAGAGTGGTTTGGTCTGAGCGAGTGTATCAGAGTCCTTCTAAAGGAAATAAGAATATAATAGTAAATATGCTAAATAGTCATTCAAAATAATCGATATTTAGAGGAAGTTGTACATTTAGCCGAGTTATTAATAATATAACTCATTACAAAAGACTTTTATAATAAAAAAGACAATGTTATTGGATATATCAATGCCTATCGAAGATGAATACGATAGCCTTAATTACGTTAACGGGACGATACTTATAGTCACTGATGATGCGGATATTAACATTCTACTTAGTGGCGTGTTTGGACTAAATGGCTTTAAAAGTTTGAAGTGCACATCAGCAGAAGATGCTCTAAAGACTCTTGAGCAACATGTTGATGAGGTAGACTCTATGCTTATAGATGGAAAGATTGCCGCAGATAGGGGTGCAATGATAATTATAAAGTCAAAGACAAAAAAACCTTCTTTAAAAATTATTGTAGTAGCAAACAATGACAGTGCCAAGACTCGGGTGCTTGACTATGGTGCTGATGATTTTATGCTAAAGCCAGTCAGTGCTGAGGTGCTTACAAATAGGGTAATTACTCAATTAGCAAGAAGGGTGATAAACAGGTAAGTGAAGAAAAAATAAGTAAGTAAAAAGATGAGCGTTAGCCAGTTAACTTTTAGATCTTTTACAAGTTTTGATAATAGTTTAAAAGAGATAGTCAAAATTTCTTTGTCGTTTATTACAGCAATTTTTAAGCATTCTGTGGGGTAATTATTGTTTTAGTGTTGCTATTTCTAATACCTGTTTTTGGTCAGACTTTTCTAACTACAGAAGAGTATCGAGACCGCGGAATCCTATGGTCTTTCATTGTCTTTTCTATTAATAAGACAGTCTAGAATCTATTACTATCGTTTATTACTTTAAGTTATAATACTTGATAAAGACAAAAAGCCATGAAATGTAAATATTATTGTAGAGGTTTTAGACTAAATGACTACAAGGGTTCTAAAGCCTCTGGACAAATACGATTTGATGTACTATAAACAGCGTTTTATTGACATTCTTATGAGGTAATCAAACAAAGTTAAATGTACAAATATATATACAACAAATGATTTAGCGCTACACTATTAGACCAAATTATTCCACTATTGGTCAAAAAATCATATAAATGCTTAATAGTATTCTATGTATATATTATAATAGGATTTGTTACATCATATCTACTAAACTTTTACAAAAAAAAATTGATATTCATGATGCCGAAATTATCCAGTTGATCATTAGTGGAAAAAATAAAAAGGAAATTTCTTCACAACTGTCTATTCCTCTGTCAACAATTCAGAGAAGAGCAAGATACCTTTTGGCAGATGAAACGATAAAATCAAAAATGGAAATAAACTACGAGAAACTTGGGTTTAAAACAGGGTTATTACACATATATCTAAAGAATGGTAATATTGACCAGATTGCAAAAAAGATTTATGAACTTCATGGAATTACTTCAATTGAAATTCATATAGGAAATTCTGATATCTTAGGTCATGTGTTTTACAAAGACGCTACAAAACTATTGGATCTAATATCTAAAATTAAGAATTTTGAGGAAGTGGATAGAGTAGTATGGTCAGAAAGGGTTTACCAATCGGCTCCTAAAGATATTGATATTAAAGCTGATCTGTTATGTTGATAAAATTCTATTCAACTTTTATAGTATTTTTTTGTTGATCAATGGATGGCTATTGATTTGAGTTGTAAAAACCAAAATTTGTCATTATATGAAACTTTATTACAAAATATATAACCGAATATTTATGTTAAAATAATCCTTTAAATGCAGCATATCTTGTCAAGGAAAGCCAAAAATACAAAGTCAATACATGCTAATGATGTTAATTATGGCCAGTTAAGTCAAAACTCAAGCACTTTTCTGTCATATTAGATAAAATTAATATTCATATAACACAAGAATTGCTCAAGAATCATAATATAACATCTTCTGAAATATCACTTAAATTAAAAGTTCCTTTGTCTACTATTCAAAGAAGAAGAAGTACAATTGAGAGATCGGGATTATTGCAGCATAATTATGAAATAGATCCTAAAAAATTTGGACTAAGAAGCGCTGATATAATGGTCAATGTCTCAAAAGGAGATTGTGAAGAAATTGCAAAGGAAATTGTAAATCAGTTTCGTAAAAACATATTAGAAGTCACCATAAGAATAGGGAATCCTCAAATAAATCTCATTGCAAAGATAGCTTACAGAGATAGTGATGAAGTGTTTGAAATCATGCATGATATTAGAAGGATGGAACATGTTGAATATGTGGAATGGTCAGAAATTGTCAAGACCGTAGTTAAGAATGATAGTGGTATACTAAAAACCATATTTGGATGAGCTGATCCTCTTATCATATCATATGGGTTTATTCGAGCATTAAACAGTAATTTGCTAATTGGTTATTAAAAATCCATATAGTCTGTAAATGAAAACTGCTGATTCTTTTATTAGATAGTTATAGGTGGAGATCATATTCAATCTTCAACCCTCTCTCCATACACCCAAACTCAATGATACCTTAAATGGTAATGATGTATGCTTGCTGGAATTCAAAAATTTTTTCTGACACTTCTTTTAAATTAATTGCGCATTCTATTCAACCTTGAACCCTATGTCACTTGCTCATACTGTTACTAAATTTTATAACAAAGCATCCCTCTTTTTATGAATTTGCATTATCCGCTCAACTTTAAAATGATAAGTACTGTTAATTATTCGTAGAAACTACTGGCAATAGTAACTTACTCTCAGTAGCTGACTTTATTTAAAATGACACAAAAAAATTGATAAAGCATTCAAAAAGCAATCAATGTAGTGAAAGGAATCGAATTTGTCTTTTTGGCAGTAGGCGCAATTTTAGGTGCTTATATTAGGTATAAAATTAACTCTTTTCCGCTAATATTGGGGATAATCGGATCAAATGTTTTAATAGTAAACATCATAGGGAGTTTTATCTTGGGAATATTTTCTATTTTGTTAATCAGCTGGAATTTAGACCAAAGATATTCCTTTCTTATAGCGATCGGATTCTGTGGCTCTTTGACTACTATGTCGTCCTTTGCATTAGAAAATATAGTAATGATAGAAAACAAACAGATTCTAACCATGATGATTAATACGATATCTAATGTAGGGCTTTCCTTTCTGGCTCTATATGGAGGAAGAATCTTAATAATTCAATTATTACAATAATAGTCTTAACATAATGACGCTAAAAGAAATGGTATGTCTTACCATTCGTATAAAGAAAAATGATCAAATTCATGGAAAGAGACTGGAGAAAACTATTGTGGATTTTTTGATGCGTTCAAATGTTTTAGGCGCAATAGTCTGGCTAGGAGTAAATGGATTTGGCAGACGAGGTAAATCAACGGTTCACCTAGAAGGATTAATGATAAATCAACCCCTGATGATTGAATCAATAGATGAGAAAGAAAAGATACAGCCTTTGTTGTTACCTTTAAAAAATATGATAGGCGATAATGGATTTATTACTATCCATAAGGTCGAAGTTGTATAAGCAGTTAATATAGTGATATTCTTTAATTATGCAATATAGTAATGGTAGAGTGATTTGACTATTTAGAGTGTCTGTGCGACCCCTAGACCGTGAAATCAATATCACTAAATAACAACGAGTTCGCTAGAAGGGTTTGTCTTATAAGGTATTGACATGTATAATATAGTGGCCAATTTTAAATTCTAATCATTTTATTATTTTTATAATAGAGCAGTGTCACCAGAGACACAAAACATGAAATAATTATCCATTAATATATATATACATTGTAATTAAAGCATTTAAATACATCATATTTTGTCATAAATATTCTATAAAGGTTAGACAATATTTAGTTGATAAAAAAAATCTGATATTTTTAGCCTTAGAATCTTTTACTTTTAGACCCGTATTTCTAAAATTAATTATATAAGAGCACAATTTTATAAGAAATTTGGAAAAAAGATATATCTATTAATTATTTTTAGTTATTTGTATAATTGTATTTTTTCTGCTAAATGCCAGACGACATATCGCCTCCGTGACTAAGCCTTGCTCGATAATGGATTCAAATCCTTCTAAAGCTTTTCTACGGGATAGACATAATTCTATGTGTCTAAAATTTTTAATCGTGACAATTTTTATCAGACATCCAAGGCCGATACGCAGGATTAAATCAGTTAAATTCCCATTGACAAATCCACCATAAAAATCACTTTATGTTATTAACTATACTTAGGTAAGTATATTAAGTAGTAAGTATGAGATAAATGTAAATAAAAGGATAGCTTTCAAGTTGGAAGAACTCAATACCTCAGACCAGTGCCAGGAAAAAAAGGGAAATCTTGGAAATCCAAGGCTAATTGAGGATATGGAGTGCAAATGTTGTCCTGTTTTTAACACCTTTAATATAATCGGTAAAAAATTTTCCATATTGATATTACGCAATATGATTTACGATAACCAAAAACGATTTAATGAATTTCTCAATTCTATAGAAGAGATAAATCCAAAGACACTATCAATCCGGCTAAAGGAAATGGAAAAGGATGGTCTTATAAGACGCCAAGTATTTGATGAAACGCCTATCCGGATAGAGTATTATCTTACTCAAAAAGGTAAAGAACTACAACCTATTTTGGAACAAATGGCTTTATTCTCAGTAAAATATTGTGGTGATCAAATATTTGACAACCCAGATCCTGCTAAAATTCAAAAAATAACTGCCAAATCATTTACAAGCTATATTTAAGATTGATATACTGATATTAACATTTGATTTAAGTGATATAAATTTTGGCCTTTGATATAAACTACCATAGTGAAGAACAATTGTTTATTAATCTGAAAAAATAAACCTGAAACCTTATATCTTTGATCTATTGATGCTCCATTTAGAAAAAATTTTCATCTATAACTGCTATTATACTTTTAATGATACTCCTATACCGTATACCGTATACCGTATACCGTATACCTTATTCAGCAGATTCATATGTCTCTCTGTCTGTTTGTCAGTATCAATCTATACTAATTACGCTACTTACCAGAAGTTCACTTACCAATTTAAATACTTACTTATTTATAGTTAATAGCGAAAGGAAAGTTACCTATGATTAAAGATAAACGAGAAAAAAATAATTTAATTAATGAATCAGCTATTGTTAGCCGACATGCATGGCTCACATTAGCAATATTAAGTAGTACCCTTTTGACAGTCTTTTTCTCAGAGACTATGCTATTACCAGCAATACCTGATATTATAGTCGAGTTCAACATATCTTATGGAACTGCTGCTTGGATATTCAGCGCTTACCTTATTGTTGCGGCAGTAATGACCCCAGTTGCTGGTAGATTATCTGATTTATACGGCAAAAAGAAAGTGTTATTGACAATGCTCGGAATTTATATAGCTGGGTTAGTCGCAGGAGGCTTTGCAGACAATATAGTGTCTCTGCTTGTCAGTAGGATTATACAAGGAGTCGGATTAGCAGCTATTCCAGCAGCATTTAGTCTTTTAAGGGATACTTTTCCACCGGCCAAACTTTCTATTGCTGTAGGTGTATTTGGATCTGCATACTCAGCAGGATCTGTGATAGGACTTTTAGTCGGAGCTACTATTATACAATTCTTTGGATGGCATACAACGTTCTTGGCTATAGTTCCTTTTACTGTTTTGGTAACACTCTTAATTATAAGATATGTCAAAGAGGGTAATACTTTAGAAGAAAAACCCACCTTAAAAGAGAAAAAGGGACACTCGAAATTAAACATAAAGAACAAATTCCACTCTATCGACTTGAGAGGCGTATTATCATTATCTGCTACAATTTCGTTTTTCCTGATTGCACTTACACTAATTCAAATTGATACGAGTATTAACAACTTGCAACTGATCATCGGTTCGTTTGCAATATCTGCAATTTCACTATCCATCTTTGTTGCGATAGAAAGAAAAATGGAAAATCCATTTGTCAATTTAAAGCTTTTAAAAGATAAGATACTGTTACCATCATACATACTACTCATAGCTACTGGAATTACAATGTTTATGATTTATCCTGCCATTGTACAATTGGTTAGGAGCCCCATTCCACTAGGATTTGGAGGTAGCTCGGTAGATGCAGCAAATGTGCAACTCCCATTTATGATCGGCTTTTTGGTATTTGCTAGTATTACTCCATTTATAATAAATAAAATAGGAAGTTTAAAACCAATTATCATAGGTGGCATAGTTAGTCTAATTGGCGCAATAGGGTTATTTGCTTTTCATTCAACAGGATTTGAAGTGTCGGTAATCTTGGCCATTTTAGCAAGCGGTCTGTCTCTTACTATGACCGCTGCATGGAATTTGGTGGTGTCAATGTCTCCTAAAGAATATACTGGCATTTCAGTAGGTGTTGGTGCCTTATTGCTATTTATAGGAATGGCAATTGGTCCTGCTTTAGCAGGAGTGTATATGGCAAATCACGAGACGATAAGCGGTATAGAGGGATCATACCCGTCAAGTAATTCCTATAATATTGTCTTTCTTACTGCCGGAGCCCTTTCGGTAGTTACCATTGTATTTGCTTTATTGCTAAAAAGAATGACTTCCCGGATTGCATAATTTCAGCCATCCGTTTGATGGTGACAAGCTTTAATAATCTACTTGAATGGGGAACAATATAAAAAGGATTAAATCAATCTTTTTTTATTTTTTAGATATGATTCTATCAACAATTCCTATAACTTCTTTATTAGTTACTTAATTGGTTGAATCCTGAGCAGAAAGATAAATATTTAGAGAATAGTGTGTTATTTTACCCGGTTAGAGGACACTTGTCGGGGGGAACTAGATTTAGTGAAAGTACATCTTATCATTAGCGCAATAGAAACGAACTTCAAGCTTTTTTCTTTAAATTATTTTATCGGTCGCATATTATAATTTAATATACAATTAGATCTTTACTCCTTTGAGGAAACGTTAAGACATAGAGTGAAAATAGCTTTTTTGTTCATTTTTTTATGTTGGATTCAGATAATGAGTATAGCGAACTTTTTTAATTTGTTATTAATAATGTTTATATGCATGTAAAAAGGGATGAGCATGATTACAAAGTTTTACTAATACTCAGACATGCAAAATCTAGTTGGAAAAATAAGAAATTGAACGATCATGATCGACCACTTAATAAAAGAGGTAGAAGAGAGGCGATAAAAATGGGTGAATTTCTAAGTAAAGTAAACATACTACCTGATTCTATAATCACTTCTTCAGCATTAAGAGCCATAGAGACCACAACAGTGGTATGTAGAAATTGCAATTATGATAAACTTGTTGAGGTCAATTTTGCATTTTATAAAGGCGGGGTTGACGCCTATATTCAAGCTATATCTATTACTCCTCAGGATAAGACGAAACTTTTAATTGTTGGACACAATCCCGACCTGGAAGATCTAGTAAGTGTTATTACAGGTAGAACTATAAGGATTCCTACATGCACTCTGGTCCAAATAAAGTGGGCAAGAGAAAATTGGAAATATATTCAACTTCATAGCCAGTTATATGGTGAAATTATGACTATTTGGCGACCAAAAAATTGAGTGATATCTAGAATTTTGCATTAGAAAAGGAATTATCCTTAAGAAAAAACATATGGTAATTCAAATATGCTGTTACTATAATAATTAAAATACTATCTTAATTGTATTTTCATATGTTAGAATACGCGCATATTCACTTTGATTTAGAGACTTATATCAATAACTGCTCTCGAAATGTTGAGAGAGTATATACAAAGTTAGACAAGTATTTGGAAAATCCATCTGAAGAAAGTATTCATGACATCCGAACATCCTTGCGAAGATTTGAAGCTGCTTATCAATCAAATCCTAAACAAATTCGAAGAAAAAAGAATGTTAAAACCTTTGCTGAGACTGGTAAAAAGCTTTTTAAAATAAACAGCAACATAAGAGATGTTGACATTATAATAGAAAAATTGACTAAAGAGGGAAATATGCCTGAGCAAGATATAGAATATTTTGAAAATTCTCTTAAACAAGAGAAAGAACATTATCTTAAAGAAGCTCGAACAATTGCACTTGATTTAAAGAACATTGTCGTTCCAAATATATATGACAAAAACAACCTCCGTAAGAAATTCGGTAAAAAATCTCAAATTAGACTTGCAAAATTAGTAAACGGATTAAAGACTGATATAGAGACGAATCTTCCGGTTGTCTTAAATGATGATCGCAAGATTATTGAATTACACGAAGTAAGGAAAGATGCCAAGAAACTGCGCTACTTGTTGGAACTTTTACTAAAAAGGGATGAAGAAAATCCTAAAAATAGAATAGATAGTGATGACCGTGATAACAATAATGGTCATAATATTCTATCACATCTTGAGAAAATTCAAAAATTATTAGGTGATATCCATGATTACGATATTACTATTGACTATTTGAATCAACATCAAACACATGGCACATCTGTAACCAAGGTTTTAACAAACATTAAGAAGGTGAGGAAGATAAAATATAATGAATTTTTTGATTACATTAAACCTGCAGTCATTGTAGGGAAACCATAAAGCAGTGGCACTTTGGATAGTAAGGATTTTAAATACGAATATATCAGTTCTAAATCATCAACTATTAGTCATTGTTTGACTACACATAACTAGGAACAATACCCAAGTATTTACTTTCTTATTATCTCTCTTCAGATACTCTGCTATTTCTCGTTTTTATTCAAAGGACTGAAATTTTGATCTCTAATAGTTGTGGTGACTTTAATAATATGTGTTGATATTTACTGAATTAATAATAAACATTATTAAAAGAATTCGAATCGTTTAATTTCAAAAGCAAATATAATTAAAATCAAATCGATTCTACGAATTGGATATATTTACATTTTGGATGATCACCTAGCAGACGGTTGTTCAGCTGCCCAATGTCGTAACTGTAATTAGGTCTTTGATGATAACAACCAACGCATAGTTTTCGTTCCTCTGGATAAACTATGGCTTTCCCATCATCCATAATGCATTTACAAGAAAGTATAACTTAAAAATTTCCCATATAGTTACTATATTCTATAAACGAATTTTGATCCCTGTGTATGTTATATAATTATGCTAAAGAAAACAAAATGGGATATACTTATTTATGAAGTTATAATTAAGTGTAGTATGTTCTTAGCAAATTTATTCGATAAGTGGACACAGTAACAAAACATGACTCCATGATTATACCTGTGATGAATATAATTTCAAGGATAATCAATATACATACCTAATGAATTAAAAAAATCAAAAAAGGTTTTCATTTATTTAAATAAAAATGGCATTGGAACTACTATTTTGTTAGTTAGATTATAGTTTCTGTTTTTTTTGTTATATTCAAAAAGTTGCTAATTTTGGATTGAATTTCATCATAAATATCATCTATGTTGTTATCTCCATTTACATTTAATAGGCCATACTTTTTTTGCATCGTATTAAACTCCCTTTTTAGTAAATACTGATACTTGATAAAGGAGTCAAAAATATCATCTGATATACCGAGATCGGCTCCTGATTCATAGTAATCAAGTGTTTTATTTTTCTTAAAAACCCTATGGATCAGATTATGAGGATCAACATCTAAATAGAAAATCAGGTCAGGTTTGATTGCAAAACTATGCAATTGATGTAACCAATTTTTATTTATTCCTCGTACTGAACTCCTAGCGATGAGGGTGTAAATGTATCTGTCGGATATAACAACAAAACCTGCCTTTAACGCTGGAATTATTCTATTTTCTAATTGGTCTGCAAAATCCGCGGCATAATAAAGTGCCATTGTCCTTCTGCCAACATAGTTTCGTTTAGCCTCTATAATTCCTTTAGAAATTAGGTCAGATCTTTTTAAACCCGTATTAACTACTGCATGTCCATCAGCTTCTAATTTTTGCGTTATTTTTTGAATCTGAGTGCTTCGACCTGAGGCATCTGGTCCTTCTATTACAATGAATGAACCATTGATTTCAATATCTTTCAGATATTTTATTCCAGGATCTCTGATGAATTTGATTTTTTTATTATTTTGTTCATGTTTAACCTGACTAACCGAAGATCCATTCCTCGTGCTTGGTATTCTTGAAGTCATGTTTACGCTCTATACTCCATCTTTCGTCCTTTATCTCAAAGCGTCCTGATTCCTATCATTACTTTTCAATACTTTCAATATGTTCCTTCTTACCATATTTTGCTGTTTTTCTATATCAAGTGTACCATCAATTACAATAAAATTTTCGTCATTTACCATGGATTCATACTCATCAACAATTCTTCCTTGAAAGATCCTATAGCTTTCGTACTCATCTTTACTTAAACCCAGATCCATACCGGCCTCATAGTGCTTTAACTTTGGTCGTCCTGAAATGATCCTACTTACTGCTGTTTCAATAGGTACTCTGAAATAAAACGTTAGATCAGGTTTTCGAGCATAGCTATACATATTTCTTACCCATGACTTGTCACATCCTCTAACTGTATCACGTGCCAATGCAGTGTAGATATACCTATCGGCAAGAACAATATAACCTGCTCTTAATAAGGGATAAATATTTTTTTCATATCTATCTGCAAAATCTGTGGAATGCAAAAGTGAGAACGTAGTAGGAGTTAGTCTTGCCTTTTTTTTGCCTTTGGAGGTTATTTCTCTAACTGTTTCTGATGAATTCCATTCAGTAAAAAATACATCATATCCTTTGGATCTTAACCATCGATCCACTAAATGTATTTGTGTTGATTTGCCCGACCCATCTATGCCTTCAACAACGATCAATATTCCAAATTCGTTGCTGTTTACGCTATTAGCATTCTTTTTTTTTAAAACTTGCAAAAAAATCACCTTTAATAGTATCTCTTAAACTGATAAAATTTTGAATATTTGCGAGATTCCATATGTATTACACTTAACATGAATTTTAGATATATTTATTATATTTGATTATATAATATATAGAGACATATTCTTCAAATTCATCTAAACGAATCCTATAGGTCTATAATAGTTATCCGAAAAATATTGTACAGGTAAATATAATTGGAGATTGAGGATACCTGTTCCTCATTTTACATTACATTTGTCTGGTGTGTAGGGTCAAGAGAGTAAAGTGACAATGATGCTCATGTGATGTTGGAAGTTGCATTTTGAGATAATTATGGGGATTAATAAGAATTAAGTTTGATTAAAGAGATCGTTATTAAATAATTCAAATGTATAGATGCTGATAACATACACTTAATACATATAAGGAACGGCTTTAGTCTTTGATTACCAGAAGTGTTCAATATTGACTTGATTTGCCATCAATGCTGTATATAGATTATATAGTAAAATACTAAATTAAAATTATGTTGTAAAAGTAGAGTTATATTCGTACATTTACCAATCTAGAACAAAGGATCAGCATAGTTAGTGCGTTCTAATGTTTTTCTATTCCAATTAGCCGTAGTTGCTGCAGCAGTATAAGTACTCTCTAAGAATTCTAACAAGATCTGATCGGGAGAATCCGCCTTTCGAACAACCTCATAGGGTAATACGAATTCTCCCAATTTTGTCTCGTAATATGCCTCTTTTGGCTTGATAGCACTTTCTTTAAATCCCCGAGGTTCGGGGTATGCATAAGAATAGTAAATAGGATTATCTATATCACCTCCTCCTGGCCAAAAACCGCAACTGCTCACTTCATGTGAGTAAGCTTCAACTGCAACAAATCTCGCCAAGCCCGGCGCACCAGGATGTAATGGTGCGGTGCGTCCTGAAAAACGAGTTACTGCTAAATCAAACGCTCCCCAAAAAAAATGGACTGGACTAACTTTTCCTATAAAACGAGATCTAAATTCCATAAGTATTCTATTGGATTGAGATAAGATACGCCAAATTCGTGAAATATATTCACGATCATATGAAGTATGCTTGTAATCTTCCTCAAAAGGAGTCCTATCGGCAACCTCTACCGGAGTAGTCCAAATAGGAATAAATATATCGATATTTCCTAGGGTAGACATAATTTCCTGAAACATATTTGCCACTGGGCGGGGTTCTAACGGAATTTTCTTTGTTATGCCTTCACTTGTTTGAATGATGAGAACGTGATCTATAAAATCAAAATCTATTTGCAACTGAATGTCTTCATAAGACATTGAAGATGTAGTTAGACCTCTAGAAGTAAGGTACAAAGTGGAATTCCACCAGTGGTTTACGAATGGTTCTAGTGCAAGTCGAACCTTTCCAACTATTTGAGTCCATCTGTGCAACGTCTCATAGGTATCTTTCCATTCTGATAATGGCAATGATGGCCAAGAATTTTTTTTAATTTTAAAGGTCATAATTAATTCTAGTTGTGATCATCAATAACTGTTATTATCTTAAATCTAAACTTTCTAAAATTTTTTTATTCTCCAGGGTGAAATAGAGCATAGAGATATCTTTTAGCCATAGATTATTCTGATCATTCAGATCTCTAGTCACAATGAATTGAAAATCCCGATAGGTAAAGACCTTTATGTTCCTATATACAATACTAAGAAAATAGACTATTCCATACAACTGCCATCACTTTTACTCTGAAATAAATTGATTAATAGAATAAGTAAAAAAGATGAAGATAGGAATGCTTCCAAGATACTTGCTCATTGTAACCTATCATCCATCTTGGTCATCAAGAGGATTGGTAAGACAATTATGCCGCGATATACTATGTGTTTGATTAATAAAATATTCTTTGTAAGGATCTTTCATAGTTAATATAGTATAAGAATAAAAGATACCAGAATTTATAATCCTAGAAATATTATTAACTAGTTTTAATATAATACAAACTAAACCAAACATTTAATCGATTCTCTTTTTATTATTTTGGTTTCATTTATTATGTTTATCATACTTTAATTTCGATATAATGTGTTATCCATTTTATCAAATGAATAGGTGGAATTCCAACTAAAAGGTTATCCTAGGAAGCTTACTATTCATTCTCTCCCAATAACAAAGATCTTATTTCGATCTTTTGTGTTCTAATTTGATAAACATTTCAATTGAAAAAATCCCGAGGGTAAATAGATGTATTTTAGAACATCAGAGGGTATAAAAATAATGAAGGAATTCCGTCAATAATTAAATCTCGAGTCGTATAAAACCGAATAATATGGCCTATTTACCTGAAATTATTTATTGTTGGTGATAGAATTTAGATTGCCCATGCAAACATTTTTTATCAATTGATAAATCAATATCATCCAGTAGTTAGATAATGACAGTCGATATTATACAATCTTTGATTTTAGGAATAGTGCAAGGCATAACCGAGTGGCTGCCTATCTCAAGTTCGGGTCACTTGGCATTGACCCAATTGTTATTTAATATCCGAGTGCCAGTTTTTTTTGATTTTATTCTTCATATAGGAACTCTAGCGGGACTCCTTGGATTTTATAGAACTGACCTTTCAAAGATTTTCAGATCCATTTTATATTCTCAATCAATGAATATTGACGAAGTAAAAGAATATCGAAATCTATTGATGCTTATTATTATTGGAACTATACCTACAGCGATTATAGCTTTTGCACTAAAATCTCTATTCGAATTTTCATTTTATGATTTCTTTTTACTCTCTATAGGATTTTTGATTAGTGGTGTCTTTATTTTCATAACAAAATTTTTTAAAAAAGGTTCAAGAAGCATCGGCAAACTCGATGCATTTCTAATTGGAATTGCCCAAGGATTTTCAGTTTTCTCAAGTATTTCTAGAAGCGGAATTACAATTTCTCTAGGAATGATAAGACAAATAGATCATTCTCAATTAGTCAAGTTTTCATTTCTATTGTCTATTCCCTCCATCATTGGTGGTTCTGTATTTGACTTTTTGTTAATGAATGATGCTCAATTATCTGCAATAGGTGATATTCCCATTTTATCTTATATATTTGGATTTTTATCTTCAGCCTTGGTCGGATACATTACTATAAAATTGTTAATAGATATAGTTAACAGGGGAAAACTTCATTACTTTGCCTATTATTGTCTGGCATTAGCGTTAATCCTCTTAATTTATTCGTTCATATAGTATTGATTATGGATATCGCATTTATTTTAGAAAAAATAACTCCATGTTTATCTTTTAATTGACATTTATGACTTATTATTTTTTCTCTTCTGTTAACCGAACATGTAATTTTATCAATTCAGCGAATGGTTATGAATTTAGGTTAATACAAGAAAAATATTATAGTTCTATACATTACATTTCCGGAGACAACCAAAATTATAATTTCACTTATCAAATATTTTGTATTATTTAGTTTATAGTATAAATAACCGATCAAAATTTTAAATAAGTATTTTTAAAGTATCTTGACCATGGCTGTATATAGATCAGAATAATATGGAATCTGCGGATAAAAGGAGAGAGAGTGATTTATTTCCCCTTATTACCTCCCCAGATACTATTTTTAAATTTAGGTAATTTTCAGACAGGAAAATGAATACCATTACGGAACATATACTATAGTAAACATTTAGATAAATAATTAATATATACGAATCCTAGAATCGGTATGGAAGAAAGAAAGTTTCTCCATAAGTTATGCGATATTGCACTGCAAGTCGACACTTCAATTGAATTTGCTGGTATAGTTGACTCAAATGGCAAGCTTCTAGTGGGAAGATGGAGGAAAATACCGCCTTATGATTATTTGTATACTAAAAAGAAAAACAATTCCACAATTAAACATGCTAATTTTTATGGCCGAGCTGTTTTTAAGGATAAAGCAATTACATCTAGTAGTATAAAGAGTATTGTATCACTGCAATCAGCTTTCGTAGATGACCAAACTTTATTTCGACTTATCAACCTTAACGATGATGTTTTTCTTGCATACATACCCATAAATGAATTAAACGAAAAGTTCTTGTACATTTATTTTAGAACAGGCGAATATTTGGAGGATGTTTTGTTACGACTGGACTCTACTTTCTCCTAAACAAACTGATAAATTTATTTAATTGATATTCTAAAACGGGGGATCAATATCTTTAACTATTGTAGATATTGATATTATTATGATGCAGATCGTTATTCCTATTTTTAGGATTGAAGATAAACAATATAAATAAATAACAGGAATTTATCACATGCCACTTGATTTAATTTATGGAACATAATTGACCTCTTTTTTCTCTTTTCTAAGGATTTCTAATAACTTTCCTGCCTTGTTATTAGTTCTTCTTAAATAATCAAAAACTAAAGGACAAGATATTTTTTCTATAATTTTGATAATTGATTTATGGATTCTCTTGATAATCTCATCCTTTACTTTTGATCTCTTGTTTAACTGCTCGATAGTAGATTTCGAATCGCTTCTAATTATTATGATTTTTTTCTTTCCTTTTCTCTTCAATTTTTTTCTAAATGTCTTGAGATTATCTGATATTGCAAAATATACTGCCAACATTTCCATTCTTTGTACCCCAAATCGTTCATTTTTTTTATACGGTTTTAGTGTCCTTATTTTGCTTTTATTATGAAAATGGTTATGCCAAGAAATATATCCAGATGGTGATCCGTCTACGTCAATTGCGATATGTATGTTGCGCAATCTTATTTGTTATTGGATGTGTATAAATATAATTATTATCTATATAGTTACCATAAAATGTATACTTGAGGGTAATTATTCGTATTTGATGACGATTTAGATATAAAATAGCAGGGTGAAGTGTTAACAATTGTGACAGATATAAATAATTCTTCTGCTTGTTCCTCATCGTTAGTTCTTTATATGTTTTTGATTATGCAGAAGCCATTCATGTCTTGTATGAATAGCTTCTGCATAAAGAGATGGAAAAGAGTAAACCATCTATCAATTTCGACAAATTAAACATTGTCATAATTTTCTATATAGTTCATTGTATAACATTTCTGTTAATTTTCTATTTTATATTTAATTTAAGGTTAATTACAGAATTATGTCTACTTGCTTGGTTGCTTGCTTGCGTGGGATAACTATTTCTTTAGATTTCGGTGTATTTTCTAATTCAGAACATTTTGAATATTTAATGAAAGCTGACATATTTAATTATAGTAGATTAATCTATACTATATAGTGTATGAATATTATATAGATAATTGATTAATAATAATGTTATTAAACTGTTTCAATGGTTAATTTAAAAAGCTATAGGATACTAGGTGTATCACTTTTAGCCTTATCGCTATTAGTTCCAGTTTATGTGAATTCCGCAAATGCCCAACAAGTAACAATCAATGGAGCAGGTGCAACCTTTCCATTTCCTCTTATAGATACTTGGAGAGTAGAGTATCAAAAAGTCAATCCTGATGCAAGTATCAATTATGCTTCCATCGGTAGTGGTGGTGGAATCAAGCAATTTACAGAAAAAACAGTTGATTTTGGTGCAACTGATGCCCCCCTGTCACCAACCGAATTTGAAAAAGCAGGCAATCCTGTTCATATTCCAGAAACTATAGGTTCAGTTGTATTAGCTTATAATCTTCCGGAAGTAACAACTCCTCTAAAACTAACTGGACCGGTTATCGCTGATATATTCCTAGGAAAGGTAACTACATGGAATGACCCTAGGATCCAAGAACTTAATCCTGATGTGACTTTACCAGCTGAAGATATAATTTCAGCTCACCGCTCTGACGGCTCTGGTACTACATTTGTATTTACCGATTATTTGTCTAAAGTTAGTCAAGAATGGAATGATGCTATAGGCGTAGGAAAATCCGTGCAATGGCCATCCGGCCTAGGCGCGCCAGGAAACGAAGGTGTAGCTGCCTCTATTCAAGGTTCGCCATACTCTATAGGCTATGTAGAACTAGCATATGCTTTGACTACGGGAATGAAGTATGCCTCAATTCAAAACCAGGATGGAAACTTTATTGCTCCATCCATTAACTCAACTATGGCCGCAGTAAGCGCTGCAGCACCAACGTTACCTGAGGGTTCACAGCCATGGAATAATGTAACTATAACTGATGCACCAGGTCCCGATTCATATCCAATCTCTAGTTTTAGCTATCTTTTGCTATACAAGGAATTAAGTACAAATCCCAGTATGAATGAACAAAAGGCAAATGCATTAGTAGAGTTTGTTGAATGGGCTGTAACTGATGGACAACAATTTGCTGAACCATTGGGCTATGTTCCCTTGCCGCAATCTGTTATTGATATTAATGAACAAACATTAAGATCTTTAACTTTTAGTGGAAACCCCATACTTACAAACTAGTATTTTTATTTTTTTTGTATCTATATAGTGTATATATTCTATATTAATTATATATGTAAGATATATTATCAATTTGTTTTCATTTATTGATATACATTGTCTTTCAAAGATTCTAAGATTACCCATTCCGAGCTTGTAAAAAAACTTGATTTACGAAATAAAAAATCATTCTTTGGAGACAATTTTTTTAAGGCATTGGTTATTGGTGCTTCTCTTTATACTCTGTTAATGGTTGCTCTAGTATTATTTGCGTTGTCTGAAGGTTCAATACCTATCTTTTTAGAGGAAGGTATCAATTTTATAACCGGAACCAATTGGAATGCAGTTGAAGGACGTGAATCCTTTGGTGCACTTCCTTACATAATTGGAACACTAGTTAGCTCTGCGATTGCCATGGTAATTGCAGTTCCAATAAGCGTTGGTATAGCCATATTTATTACAGAAATGATTCCTAAAAAACTTGGCACCGTTTTATCTTTTGTAGTTGAATTGTTAGCAGCCGTTCCCAGTATCATTTATGGACTTTGGGCATTGTTTGTCTTTAGATTCTGGATACGAGATTATATAGAAGAGCCTCTTCACAACTCATTTGGAGATTATATATCCATCTTTGCAAGAGCACCATTTGGCTTGGATGTATTTACAGCAGGAATTGTCCTTGCAATAATGATTATTCCGATTATTACAGCAGTATCAAGGGAGGTCATCAAGGCTATCCCTCATTCACAGAAAGAAGCTGCTTACGCATTGGGTGCAACCAGGTGGGAAATGGTAAAAACGGCGATATTGCCTTCGTCAAAAACCGGTTTGATGGGTGCATCCTTTTTAGGATTGGGGAGAGCCATTGGAGAAACAATGTTAGTTACTTTGATCATTGGAAACGCAATTGGAATGGCTGCTATTCCAACTTCTCTGTTTTCGCAAAGTCAGACTCTTTCTAGTATAATTGCTAATGAGTTTAATGAAGCATCTAATGATCTTCATCTTTCAGCATTAATCGGACTTGGATTGGTTCTATTCATAATTACTGTTTTTATAAACATAATGGCAATTTTCATAATATCAAAGGTATCAAAGTCATATTCTAATTTGAGGGAATGATATGAACAAAGATAATAGTAGTAATAAAAAAAATAAATATAAATCAATAATTCAAGAGACAATTGCAAGAAACTCTTCAAAAAGAAAGATGAAAAACAACTTGATCACAATTTTATTATGCAGTTTTGTAATAATAGCGATCATTCCATTGAGTTCTATTTTAATAGAAGTTTTTAAGAACGGTGTTGGTGCATTAAGTTTTGATTTTCTTTTTCAACCTCCTGGTTCTATAGGTTCTCAAGGAGGAGGTATTGGCCCAGCTATTCAGGGAACATTATTGGTTGTAGGTTTTGCTACCTTAATTGGGGCACCTGTAGGGATATTGGCAGGCGTATTTCTCTCAGAATATTCTAGTTCGAGCAGGATTTTTGCTTATTTTCTGAGACTTTTTAACGACGTATTGACCGGAATTCCATCGATTGTTATAGGAATTGCTGGCTATATTACAATAGTATTGACATTAGGCTCATTTTCTATATTGGCAGGAGCGTTTGTTTTGTCCATAATAATGATCCCTATTGTTGCAAGAGTCTCTGAAGAGACGTTAAAACTAGTGCCAAATACTCTCAGAGAAGCTGCCTATGGTTTGGGCCTGCCAAAATGGAAAGTAGTATGGCATATAGTCATCAAGGGCTCTAAAAGTGGCATATTAACGGGTATTGTACTAGCTATATCAAGAATTGCAGGTGAAACAGCACCATTAATTATGACTATATTGGGAACGAGCCTATTCTTTGGCGGTTTTAATTCACCTGTAGATGCATTACCCTTAAGAATCTGGAGACTTGCTTCTCAACCATACCCATCGGCTCATGAACAAGGATGGGGTGCAGCATTATTATTGATATTACTTGTATTATCTTTAAGTATCGCATTGAGAATGATTGCCCAAAAAAGGAGTATTACATTCAAAACGACTACTTGATCTACATTCTCTATATAATACTATATGTTTCCTATAGATAACGATTATTATGATTTTTTGCGTTAAATAAGTATCTCGTGGACGATTTGAATAAATCAATGAACTCTCCTGTAAATGAAGAAATTAATTCTATATCCTCTGTTGATAATTCTAATATTAAAAGTGAATCTAAAAATACATTTACCAAAACTAAATCTGAGAGTGAATTTTCATCTACACTCAAAATTGAGGATCCCAAACTATCTATCCAATCACTTAAAGCCTGGTTTGGCGCCAAACTCGCTTTAAAAGATATTAATCTCGATGTAAAAGAAAATTCTGTAACAGCCCTAATTGGTCCATCTGGGTGCGGTAAAACAACCCTTCTAAGATGCATTAATAGAATGCATGATTTGACTCCTAATGCTAATGCAGAAGGCAAGATTATTTTAGATGATATTAACATTTATGATGATGATTCAGATCCTGTTCTTATAAGAAGAAGAATGGGTATGGTCTTTCAAAAACCTAATCCATTTCCTACGATGAGTATATTTGACAATGTAGCAGCAGGCTTGAAGCTTAATGGTGTTAAAGATAAGAATCTGATTAAAGAAATTGTTTATGATAGTTTACAAGGCGCTGCTCTGTGGGATGAGGTCAAAAATGATCTTGATAAACCCGGAATAAGCTTGTCTGGTGGTCAACAGCAAAGATTGTGTATTGCAAGGGCATTGGCAATGCAACCTGAAATACTATTGATGGATGAACCTACTTCCGCATTGGACCCTATTGCCTCTTCAAAGATTGAGGAATTAATGACTGAATTAAAGAAAAACCTGACTGTAATAATTGTAACTCATAATATGCAGCAAGCCGCAAGAGTTTCAGATTACACTGCATTTATGTATTTAGGTGAATTAATTGAATTTGGCCCTACAAATCATATATTTAAGTATCCAAGAAAAGAACTGACTGAGAGATACATTTCTGGGAAATTTGGATAGTCTTGTTTATTAGGTTTTTAATTTTTAATTTATTTTAATTAAAGTGGCAAGATTACTTGACATGGGGCTAACTAAGGTTAGCAGCATTGTTTTAGATATGGCTAATCTAGCTGAAAGTACGGTTACCAAAGCCATTACATCTTATGATGATGATGATAAGTTAGCAAAAAAACAGATATTCGAATCATCTGCAAAACTTCGATTTCTTCAGGAAGAGGTCTCTGAATTGGCAATAGAGCTCATTGCTAGGTTTCAACCTGTGGCAACTGATTTAAGATATATTAAATCTTGTATGGAGCTAGCATATGGTTTTTCAAGGTTTGGAAGATATGCTTATGATATTATAACGGTGCTAGAAATACTTGGGCCACTTCAACTTTGTGATAAATCCCCAGTAATGCGTATATCAAAACTCGTGTTAGAAATGATGGAAGTAGGTGTATCAGCGCTGCGCTTACGTGATAATTCTAATCTAAGCAAAATATATGAAATGGAGGAAATGGTTGATGTCTTGTTTCGAAAAAGTCTGCGTGAAACATCCCAAATAATTCAATCAAATAATTATGCTGATAATAGATGTAATATCTCTACTGCATTGATACTGAAATATTTAGAGCGAATATCTGATCATGCCTGTTACATTGCAGATTCAGTTAACTATATTGAAACAGGTATGGCAAGCCCTCGAAGATGATCCGTTTGTTTGATCTTCCAGATCGATTAGTCAATTTCTATTTCTTGCAGTTAATAAGATTTAACTATATGGAGTAACCATTCGTACATATCATACGACGATATATGAACAATGATAATACTGCTAAAAGGTGCATAATTTGTGGGTGCTCGGGCCATGCTTTATTTGGATGTTTTTCTCACTGGACCGGTCATAAGAAAAATAACGGAAAGTGTATAAAACAGTAGTTGTTGTAGTTGTTACGACTTATTTTAATTCATAAAGAGCAATAACTAACTTTAGCAAAATTTTCTCATTAGTAGTTTCTGCCAATGGTATAAAGTACTTTTGTGTTTCTTCCTTAATTCTGGTTATTTTATCTTTTCTTCTAGAATTTTTTAAAGATCTAAGTTCATCTAGTCGTTCCGCTAGAAGAATGTTTTTTATAAAATTATCTGATTTTTTTACTCTACTAAATTGTTTTTCAATTTTTTGTTCCTCATTTTTGTTAGGTTGTTGTTGATCATAATTTTTGTTAAAAAAAGATATTATATTAAATGTCTTTTCACCTAGTTCTTTTTTTATATAATCTTTTGTCTCTTTGGAAATTTCTTGTTTAATTGATATATCATGTAGCAATGCCGAACAAACAAGATCCGAATCATCAACATTCATCTCTTCATTAACAATTAAGGCCACTCTCAAAGAATGGTTTATTTGAGGTTCAATTTTGTCATACTGATATTTTCTTGTCATGTTGCTATGAATCCTTAGTGCTAAACCAAAAGCTTTAGAAATTTTTTCTACCTCATTCATGGATTTCTCGAAGGGTTTTAATAATTTAGGAAACCCTGTTTTAATTAAATTACTCTTAATATCGTTATCTTTGTACATCCGTAATGATTTAACCTATGATTTTTTGATAATTCATCCTTTAATTTACTTTTCATCTAATTATAACCCGCTCTATTTATATTAATTAAATTTCGAAAGTATAGATATACATTCATAAGTTTATAATATTTCATCACTTTATTGATTATATTTAGATGATTTCCAATGATACAAACCAGAATGGTGTTATAAATGTCTCTATTCAATTTAATGAAATAAAAGTACAGTTTAGCGGGGAGCCTGAAAATGTATTATTGTCAACCATTAAATTTCTGGCGAAGAATATTCCTGAGCTGCAGTTAGCTCAGAAAATTTCGTTAAATTATTCGGTATCCGAATTGATCGATATGTACTCTTCTATTATAAAAATTACTCCTGAGGGGCCAAAAGTATTACCTAATCTGGGAGAAATTCATAATAAAAAATTTTCTGATAAAGAAATAGTCATGCTATTTCTACTTGGTTCAAAGATCGCATTTGAACTGGGTAAAACCTTTGAAAAAGCGTCTCCTATTTCTGACATTCAAGCATCAACGAATTTAAATCCCAAATCTATCAGCTCGAGATTATCTGAATTGGTAAAGGTTGGATATGTAACTAAAAGTGTAAATAAAGAAACTCAAACAGAATCGGTAGTCTACGCAATTACTACTATAGGAATTAAATGGCTAAATGACATAATAGCAAAAAAAATTGCTCTAAAGTAGCTATTTTTCAAATAACGGTTTCTTTTGAATATACCTATAATTTCTTAATGTTCCTACCCGAGTTAATATTCCTTCTCTAACCATGTCACTTAAGGAATGTGATACAGCAGTTTTGTCATAATTGTATCCCATTCTAGCTAGCTCTTGATGGACTTCAATCAGCAGTCTCTCATTTTCAAAAAATTTTTCATAAAAGATCTTTTCCATCAAGCTTCTACAGGTATTTCCATTTTTTGCTAGTTCTTTTAACGACACGCTATTATTTTTTTTCTGATTAATATTATTTAATGCACTACTACCACTATTACTATCGTTCTCTATTTTCGACTTTAAATAGTCGATTTCGGATTTGAGTTTTTCGATTTCATTATTTGTATTTGTGCCTGAAAGTGAAGCAATATCTATACCGGTTAATACATTTTCTACTACATTTTTTACTTTATCTTCTACACAAGTAATTTCAACTTCCCATTCTTTGTATTTCAATTTAATCTTTGTTTCCAAAGACAATTTTGGCACTGCTTCACTCATGTATATTGTATATAAGCCTTCACTAATTGATAAACGTGTTGTTGAACAACATGCACAACTTGAACAACACATTTATTAGTATGATATTGTTGTTGAACAACATGCACAATCAACTAGATCTTCATGACTTGGAATCGAATCTAGAAACAATGAAAAAATCAATCATCAATAGTTTTAGCAATTCGTATTTTTGCAAAGATTACAAAGATTTAATTGAAAATAAAAAATTGGTGTTTGTGGATGATGAAGAAACCATACCCATTCAAAACTGGGGTATTCATTCTGAAAAGTATGCTAATCTAAAATTAAACAGAATAAACTTGATAGAGTCAGAAAAGTTGGTATTTGGAATAGATTCTAGTTGCATCAAGATCGCAGAAGTTGAAGACGGTGGGTTGTACGCGGTAAAAGGGTCTATTTGCATATCCTTTAAGGGTAAACCAATAGCTCATTTAAAAATAGGACCGTTGATGTTTTATCTCAATGAAGAAGTACTTCATAATCTCAGATTTGACCGTAATATATTCAAATTAATTCTATTTAACGATGAATATGCAAAAAAATTTCTACGGGTAAATATAGAAAGATATATTCAATTTTGGATTTCTAAATTGGTTTCTGGGTCTATAATATTAATTGATGGCTCGTTGAAATCTTCTGTATTTGAGAACCATATACATAACCTTTCTACAATCATAGAAAATTCCGTCATTAATAAGAATTCAGTAATTGGAATTAGCAAAAGTTCTAAAATTAAGATACTAAAATATTTATCCTATCCACTAATTAGATCAACACTTCCATCTTATGTGGATATAAACTTAATCATCAAAAGCCTGATTTCTAAAACATATGGAGAACATCTATTAGTAAAGCTATCAAACAATGAATATTCAAATATACTACGAGCAGATGTTGTATCATATAATAATGATTTGAACTATACTTTAGGAACGTTGCTTTATAATGAATTGATAAATTTTGGATATCCTAGCACCCTATCCCTTTCGCATCATGTTTCAGTTTTTTCAAATACCGAATTGGCCAGCGTCAAGAGTTTTATTAAAGCAAACTATTCAATTAAAGAAATTACTCATGAAAATGCTAGGGCATCTGTACTCGGAGCTGCATGGAGATGAAAATTCTCTCTAAAACAGGCGATGAGATACTTTTACTAGCTGTAACTAATGATTTCGCAAATAAGGGGGATTATTTCATAATTGAGGATTTTAACAGCAGCAAGAAATTGCTTGTTCAATTTTATGACGAAGAGTATTTTTCATCGTCATCCTTAGTTGATGAGATAATAAAGGATGAAGTTATCTCACGGTTTAGCAATGAGAATATTTTCGATCCTTTGGAAATAAATAATCTTTCTCAAATAATAAGAGATGTTAGAATCTTTAAAACTAAAATAAGAGGGTCTATAGATAATGAAAATCATTTATCAACAGATGTAGATTGGGTTCCTTCAAGGGTTAATTCAAAGATCGTTAAAATTGGGCTCAAGGAGTTGAATTCTCTGCTAAATAAAAACATGCATTATCCTATATCTTTAGGAAAATGTGGATCTGATAATCAAACATTTGAAATATTTGCCGAAGATTTAGATGGAAAGTTAAATATTATAACAGGCAAGAAAGAAACAGGTAAATCTCATTTATCAAAAATCTTGATGAAGTCGTTAATACAGTATGGGGCATATGTTATTGTTTTCGATCTGAATAATGAGTATAGTGGTCTCTCATACAATCTTGATGGTAAACCCTCATCTATAAGCGATAAGTTACTTTTGCTAAATCCTGGAAATGAATTAAAATTCAATTTGACTTATTTTGGAAAACCTGCAATCTCCAATATGTTAAAAAATGCTTTGGATCTGCCATCTGCTTCTCTCCGTGAATTTTTTAGGATATGGGATGCATTGGAAAATAAAAAGATACTCAGTATCACTGAATTAGGCAAAGCTTTTGGGACTTGGACCATCAATGAGTTGGTGAGAGACGCATTATTATCGCGATTTCATATTATTAACTCATCTCGTCTGTTTTCATCCAACGGTACAAACGAAAAAGGCTTTCAGTTTGAAGAGTTAATAAAAACAAAATCAAAGGGTGCTGCAATGATAATAAATATGAGTAGAATTTCTCCAGTAGTTAGACGAATGATCGTTGAATTGGTAATGAATAAATTAATTGAATTATTAGAGAGGGCGTTAATCCCTCCAGTTTTTATCTTCGCTGAAGAAGCTCAACTCTATATCCGCGATACTTATTGGGAAGATTTAATAACAAGAATGCGTCATTTTGGAATTTATTCGACATTTATAACAAACCAACCAGATGCCATAAATGACACTATATACAGGCAAGTAGATAATATTTTTTTATTTAACTTTACAAATGATGCTGACCTAGAAAAAATCTCCAAAGTTTCTCTACTGGATAGTGCTACTATTAAATCCCTTGTTAAAACTTTGTCTCATAGAAATTGTTTGGCAATCGGCAAGGCAGTTTCAAATTTGCCTATGGTGGTTAAAGTTAATCCATCTGACATGTTGACTTTAGGAGAGACAAAAAAATTTTTCAAATGACTGGATTTCCTACTATTGATACTATGAAATCGTTATCTGCAATCTTTTCGAGACTATAATCTATACCATTTAACTTTCTTATTAATTCTAAATTTGTTGATAAATGGTTTGTAATTTTAGAGATCTTATATCTAGACTTTCCTTTCACAAAGCTCAATGGCAAAACTAACATATCTGCCAAATGTTGATCGACGCAGGCTTGAGCTTCATGATCTGCTATAAATTTGATTGCTGCATTATATCCTATTGTCTCTGCCCTTATGCCTTTTTCACCTATAGAATCTGCTCCTAGATAAATACCAGAGTCTGAAGTACTATAAACTAGTATCGAAGATCCTGGACTTTCTGAATTTTCTATTGCAGATTTATGTTTGATAGTTTTTATTCCTTTTTTTTCTAGAGTTGTAATGGCATATTCAATCTGTCTGTCTGGTACATGCCTTGGCAATCTTCCTGCAATGCTTGAAATGTTTGGTTGGGTTTCCTTAAAATTACAAAGCTCAACAGTATGAAGATCTGATATTTTTTTTATTTCAACATCGACAATACCCTGACCCTTGGGATAAAAGCCTCTTTTTATGACATTTATATTAAATGTAATTCCAATCCTGGATAAAACATCTCTATGTACATATTTGGTATAATCAATTGTTGGGCTGTATCTTACATCCGTTCCTCCTTGAATTCTTAATACTAAATTCTTTTGAAAAATAGAGATAATTGGAATTAATGTTTGCAATAACAGTGGTATGCTTCCAGCAGTTCCGATATCAACATGCACTTTATCTTTTTCAGAATTAATTTCTAAATTCTTATGAGCTTTAAACTCGACCCAATCCGCTCCCACAACTACGTTTTCAGTTCTTATATCAAAAATTCTGGAAAGAAGTTGAAGAATCGAAACATGTTGTTGCTTTAATCCAGGATCTTTTCTATTTGATCGGATGTTAACTACTTTAACTGGCTTACCAATCAAAATTGAGATTGTTATGGCACTACGGAGTATTTGTCCACCGCCTTCGCCCATTGATCCATCGACTAATATCACTATATTAACACATCCTGTAAATTAAATTGGTAAATTAGATTTTTCGCAATTCAGTATCATTTTGTTAATTTATATAGCCTCTTAATTCTTTCTACTCCTCTAAACTCATCTATCAATTTAATGGTGGATTCGGGTACAAGCTCTTGCCAATTATTGTCATTTGCCATCCTGTTTCTTACCTCTGTTGCAGACATTCTATCTCTGTTAATCATAATAGGACTAACAATTTCCTTTCCTCTCTGTTCAAACAACATGTTGGTAAATGGATCATTTGTATAAACGGTTTTATATCGAGGTGCTAGTAAATCCAAGTTGTAACTCCATAACACATGAGTTCCTATGTCAGGAACAGGAATTAAGATTATTTTATCCAACCTATCCTCTATTTCGCTTATTAAAGCACTTCTAATTAGTTCAATTCTTTCTCCTGCTGTAAAAGGATTTCTTGATTCAAAACTCTTATCCGAACTACCTACAGCCACTATTAATTCATCAACTTCCTCTATACACCATAAGAGCGAGTGTAAATGTCCTCTATGCAAAGGCTGGAATCTGCCGATATATAATCCTCTTTCCAATGTTTTTGTAATATTCTTTTTGATTAAAAATATATCTAGTGGGTCACCAGAAAGGGAAATTGTTTATTCAATAAGTTATTATATATTATTTGCTAAAAATGTTCTAGTTTTGTCTTGTAGCAAATTTGGCAGAGAAGCTGAATATATAGCAGGATTATGTCTTTCGAATAATGGTTGGCTAGTTTTTTTTTCGAAAGGTAGTAGAGGACCAGCTGATATAGTGGCAAAGCAGGACAATACAATTTTACTAATACAAGTAAAATCTAGTACAAGGATACCAAGGATTCGTGGACGTGAAGTACACAATATCATTCAAATGGCTAATAAAATTAGTAACAGTTATCCTATTTTGTCTCTGGTGCATCCAAATTTGGAATGCAATATAAACAAAAATACTATTTCATTTGGAAACTATTTGCTTAATTTTTACTTATTACCAGAATGGATTAGTATAGATCCTATAAAGCAAAAAACTTTAATTCTTTGATGATTTAGATGCATCTTTAGTAAAAAGTAAGATGTGCTAATAACAAGTCTCTATTTGTCTTTATAGTTTTTCCAGAATTCTTTTATCATTTTTTCATTCATCTTAATAGATGTTATTGCCATTTCTTTCCAGAATTCTATCACTGTTAAAATATAATTTTGCCATGAATTTTCAAGATGATTAGAAGTCATTGGGATTTCCCTCAAATTTTCATTTGTTTGTAGATTATTTTTGAGTTCATCTTTTCTATTGGTTTCATATTTTGCTTCTGTTTTGCCATTATAATTTGGTATATGATCTGAGACTATTTTTTTGATTTCATTAGTACTTATCTGATTATCAGTACCGCAAATTACCACTTCTGAATCAGTTGGTAAGTTAATCCACTTCATTTTATCATATTCAAAGACGACTGACTCTAAATCTCCCAAATCTGTAAATCTTTTTCCTGTATCTAATAAATGAGGCGTTTGAATCATACTCAATTTTATATTGTTTTCATCAATCTTGTTATCCTGGCCAATACTAATATCTTGACTGCCATTTCTTAAAATACCAACGAATTTTATTCCGGGTTCACGGCTTAAGATGTCCTTTGATAGATGATTTACGCTCATTACTTTACTTTTTTACAATTAGGAGTATATTTACATTTTTTTTGTCAAGATTATTGTCATCCTCTATAGCGAATTTCACCGACTCACAATAATTCATCAATTTTTCTTGCTAAAGTTATATCATTTCGACTAATTCCATTAATATCATGAGTCGTCAACTCAATATTTACTCTATTATAGACTATTTTGATATCTGGATGATGATTCATCTTTTCAGCTATCAAAGCAATTTTTGTAATAAAACTAAATGCCTCTACAAAATCTTTAAATTTATAGTTTTTTTCTAACTTGCTGTCTATTTTTCTCCAATCTTTCAATTCTTTGATTTCGTTATCCAAGTCTTCCATGTTCTTTTATTTGTCTAAAAATTATTAAAGATTCTCTGCTTTATTTACCAGGTCTTTCTTACATTGAAATCCATATTTTTGAATAGCATTGCTTTAACAATCAAACTAAAATGTCGGTTCAAAATTTGATCATCACTTATTCTAAGATAAGAATTAGTTACTTATGCAGAATTTATACAAAAAATTGTTTGTAAATTCAAACTATATTTTGTAAATCTATAATGATATTTTTATATACGAATTCTCACAAATTTAATAAATTCTCTATAACTAGAACAATTTAATAATACCTAATTTCTTAAACTTGTGTATTTATGGTGAAGGTTTCAATAGTTCAGATGAAGTCTTCTCTAGACAAAGAGGAAAATTTGCTATACTCTTTAGAACAAATTAAAGAGTCGGCTAAAAATTCTGCGAAAGTAATTTGCTTTCCAGAATTTCAAATGTCCTTTTCTCCATCCACTCAAAGTAGTGAGGAGTTATATTCACTATCTGAATCTATAGATGGTAATTTTATTTCACAATTAAAAAAGAGTGCTAGGGAAAATGACATTTTTGTTGTGAGTTCTATTTACGAACGAGCAAATTCAAAATTGAAAAATAACCGACAAAATCAAAAAAAATTTCTTAACAGAAACTCCCACCGAGTATTCGATACTGTAGTTTTGATAAATAATCAAGGAAGATTGGTTTCGCACTATAGAAAGTTGCATCTTTATGATGCACTAGGTTTTAAGGAATCGGATAAGTTATTGGCAGGGAGTGAATTGTTTAAACCTGTTCCCTCGCCTTTGGGCAAAACTGGAACTTTGATTTGCTATGACTTGCGATTCCCGGAATTATCCAGAATACTTACGCTCAAGGGTTCTGTTTCTCTTATAGCTCCATCTGCGTGGGTCCAGGGAACTATGAAAGAAGATCATTGGTTAATAATGTGTAAAGCAAGAGCAATAGAAAACGGGGTATATTTAATAGCTCCAAATCAGATTGGTAATATTTTTTGCGGTAGAAGTTTAGTTGTTGACCCATTTGGAGTAGTTGTTCTAGATATGGGTAATAAGGAAGGATTTGACATTGTCGACTTAGATCTCGACAGAATTAACTTAATTAGAAAAAGCCTCCCTTTGCTTAAGAATAGACGTCAAGATTTATACAAGATTATCTGAATTAATCGTTTTTGAGTGACATAAAAAGAGTTGTTGATTTAGAGTAAATGAATATTTTTATTGTTATCTATCTTAAGTTTGGATATATTTTCGTGCCTCATCTAATATTACTATCTAATGAAACAAAACCGAGAGACAGCCGTAACGTCTGGAATGTCAGCATCATTTAAACATAAGTAACAAGGGTTTGAACTGATCCACTCTGGAATTTGATCTAATTTGAAATGCTGAAATGCCGATCTCAAATACGCACACACATTTTTATTATGCTAAAGCGCTTTCTATATAATATATGGGTGAAAAGGTCTATGTACTTGGTGCTGGAAGTACAAAGTATGGCAAATTAAATGAAAGTATTATTGAGATAGCTTTGAATGCTTCAAAAGATGCCATTGATTCAGCTGGTATAACTCCAAAAGATGTGAAAGCTGGATATATTTCAAATGTTTTTGGTGTGGCTGATAAACAGGTACATATGGCTCCAGTAATTATGAGTAACCTTGGAATCCCAGAAGTACCCGGATTGACTATTGAATCTGCCTGTGGTTCTGGGTCTGTAATGTTTAGAGAAGCGTTCGCAAATGTATCTGCTGGCTTTTATGATTGTGTCTTGGCGTTGGGTGTTGAAAAAGTAACTCATACTAGCACAGTCGAAAGTACAACTCTATTTTCCTATTGTTCTGATTTTTTTTATGAGGGTGGTAATGGAGCATCTTTTCCAGGTCTTTTCGGTTCCATGGCTAGAGCTTACCTTGCAACTTATAAGGCTACCGAGGAAGACTTGGCAAAGGTTGCTGTTAAGAACCATGAAAACGGTTTATTGAATCCCAAAGCACATGTTAGGAAAAAAATTACTGTAGAAGATGTATTAAAATCTCCTGTGGTTGCATCACCTTTAAAATTATATGATTGTTGTCCTTTCTCCGATGGTGCTTCTGCTGTAATATTATGTAATGAAGAATTTGCAAAAAAGAGTGGAAATCCATATATTGAAGTGGTTGGCTCAGGAAGGGGCGCATCTCCTGCTGCTGTACAATCTCGAAAAGATATAACTACAATTCCAAGTACAGTCGAAGCCTCACGACAAGCATATAAAATGGCTAAATTATCTCCTAAAGATATAGATTTTGTTGAAGTTCATGATTGTTTTACTATAGCCGAATTAATCGATATAGAGGATCTAGGGTTTTTTCCAAAGGGAACTGCTGCTGAGGCAGTTAGGGAAGGACGTACTAGATTAAACAGCGATATCACAGTTAATCCATCTGGCGGATTAAAATCAAAAGGTCACCCTATAGGAGCTACTGGTGTTGGTCAGGTTGTAGAAGTGTTTGAACAATTTACAAATAAAGCTGGAGATCGAACTGTTAAAGATGCCGAAATAGCTATGACTCACAACTTTGGTGCAACCGGAGCTAGCGCTGCAGTACATATTTTCAAAAAAATTAAGTAGCGAGTGAATGTGTGATACTCTGATTGTCTAAATCAAAGTCTACTAAACAAAGTACTCGAGAACAATTCATAGAGTATGCAAAAAAAGGAGACATACTTGTTAATCAATGCACAAAATGCAGTAATATTATGTTAGAAACTGTATATTATTGTGATAAATGTTTTTCCAATTCATTTAGACAGGTGCCTTACACTGGAAAGGGCAGAGTTGTTACTTACACAATTCAATCGGTTGTGCCAGAAGGATTTGAAGATATTAATTCTTATGCTTGGGTCATTTTTAAATTAGATGACTGCGATCTAAATGTTTCCGGTTTTCTTCCAGGCATCTCTACCCCATCAGACTTGCCTTTAGGATCGAAAATCAAGGTGATTGATTTCCATGATAAACATGGATTAATATTACAAAAATATTAATGAAAATCTATTTTTATTCATTAAGCTAAAATTAATCTTCCTTTTTGTTTAGAGAGTTTAACATCTGTTTTTAACAAATGTCTTGAATACTGATCATCAGATGGAAAAAAGTGGCCAGTTCTATTATGATGTTAATAGTGCTATCTCTGTGATAAATACACAAATCTCCCAGTTGAGAGTAATAGACAAAAAGTTTTCTAACATCGACGCTAATTTTAGCTCCAAAATTACACAAAATATCAAATGCGGAAATAATGCACGTGCTAATATTATAGCAAATGAGTTATCTGCTATGAGAAGACTTCGAAAGAATACCCAGAATGCAAGTTTAGCTCTAGAAGTAGTAGCAATTCGATTTAATACTATTAATGAATTTTCTGCAATAATGGATACTATTAATCCAACTGTTGAAATGCTGCAAGATATACAGAAAGATCTATCAAAGGCTGTTCCTTCTGCAACTAATGTGCTGACTGAAATTCATACATTAACTGATGATGTTTTGATTAATTCCAATATTAACACTGATGCTGGTAAAATAGGTTCAGTAGTGGATAAAGATGCCTTGGCCATATTAAGTGATGTTCAAAATAGTTTGGAAGATGAAGCAAAAGAGAAACTACCTGAAGTTCCAGAATCTGTAATTTCCAAAAGACATACTATCAATTTAAAGGATGATATACTAAATAGTGGACAGGTTTTGCTAGAAAGCTAGTATCATTCTACTTCATAATTTTTTCCTTCTTTTTTTATGATAGTTTTATTTATATACTAATAGTCAGACTGCTTTTGTAATTGAGGTTTTCATATTTGCCCCCCTCCGAATCTAAACGTGGAGTTTTCGAATCTACCTCCAAGAGAGTTAGAATGATTTTTTCAGTTATGGCCAGCCCCAACCGGATAGATATTCTACGAATTCTTAATAGTAAAGGACCGTTGACATATTCAGAGTTAAAATCACTAGCGGGATTTAAATCAAAGAAGGAGTCAGGTAAGTTTGCTTATCATTTACGTAAACTATTAAAGCAATCTTTAGTTGGTCTGAATAAATCTGAAAGACGTTATACTATTACAAATCTAGGTAAACTAGTATTAAATTTAGCTAGGCAAATTGAGGAAAAATCTATTGTAGAGAGTGGAAAGATGTATGTAAGAACTAGCCGTCAAACTATTGAAGAATTCAATTCTCATAAGATAATTCAGAGTCTAGTTAGAGAGGCAAATTTGTCATTAGAACAAGCAACAAAAATCACTGAAGAAGTAGAAAATAAGATATACAAGCTCTCATCTTCATACCTGACCTCTAGATTATTAAGAGACTGTGTCAATAACGTTTTGTTAGATCATGGACTAGAAGAGCAAATGAATAAGTTGATCCGGGTAGGAATTCCTATCTTTGACTTGGATAAAAAACTAAACAATAGTGATAACTCATTGAAAAATGGGATAAATGACTTGATCGTTAGTATATCTAACAATGTACTATCTGATTATTTTGTAAATATTTTTCAAAAGGATATATTGGACATGCATTATAACGGTGAAATTCATCTTGATACCCTTGGTCATTGGGGAATTGGTCCAGATACTGTCTTCATTGACATTGAACAAGTAAATAAAAATTTCAACCTCAAAGGCCATTTTCTATTTTTGCCTCGGATATCTCACCAAAATGAATTGAATTTGATTTTACCTATTATAGTATCATTACTTCAGAGAGAAGTGTCAAAAGAAATTGTTATAGAAAATATCGATAAGATTTTTCGAGACTATCAAATGGAAAAAATACCTGATTACTTCTCACTATCGCTGCTTTCATCTTCTATTTCTATGCAATATGTAAACCCTCCTTTTGTTACTCTTGTTCTATCGGGAAAAGAAAATAATGAACTATTAATTCAAATATTAAAAGGATATGATTCATATGTCCAAAAGGTGGCATTACCCATTTTTGGAATATCTATATACTATGCAAAGTCTTTGTCTACCGATGCCCTATCGCAAGTTGCAAAAATTGTAAAACTTGGTGGTAAAATCACCCTATCACAAGAATCAATTCTTAGTAGCAGAGGAATCCGAAAATTGAATTACACTTCAGGGCTGCCGCTTATTGTACTGGATTCACTAACTATAAATCTGCCACGTTTGGCTTATCAATCAAACAAGGATGAAACCTATTTCAGAACTAAATTGGCGTTACTGATGAAACCATCAATTAGCACATTATTGTTGAAAAAAGAGATGTTGTCGGAAAATATTCGACAAAACATATTACCTACACTATCTAATATTTTTGGTTTTCCAGAAATGGGTTCTACCGCTATAATTGTAAATATGGCAGGATTAAATGAATCCATCTACGATATTCTAGGATATTCCAGAGAAAGTGGGTTTGACACAGTCAAGAAAGTGATAAAGACAGCTAATGATGTATTACTTAACTTTTCCCAAACAAACACTGAAAAGTTTGGGGTTTCCATGATTAATGATGGAAGCTCCACAAGATTTGTTGATCTTGATTCTGATAAATTTGGTAAACTTACACACGACTTTAAGTCCTATTCGCAAGGAGTAGTAGTAACCAAAAGAATGTTAGAAAATGACAATTCGATTTCTGAAAATCTGATACAATTAGAGAAACTTATGTCTGGAGGATTATATATTAGACTTGATATAACTAATACTTCGCACCAAGAACTGCTTGATGTATTAAATAGTGCCATCTCTGCAATTCCTTACTTTGATATTTTTGAAAAACATTTTTTATGCTCATTATGCGGAAGAAGAGACATCAAGGACAATATTTGCCTGAATTGTGGATCTAGTAATATCACAGAGAGTTACTAATCTATATATAAATACGGTTGCTAAATTCACTCCCGTCTCCTTCTGATTAGTTTATACCGAATTAACCGAATCCATATTAGTTTATTACTTTGAAATTGAAATTTCTTAACTCATCATTTTGTAAAAGAAGCTATCGAAATTAATATAAGCGATCTGTAAATAATATATAAATGTTATATGGCTGAAACTGATCTTCGTGAGTCAAAAAGCAAAACCATTGTACACATAAAAAAAAGAAACGGTACAATTGTGGATTTTGAACAATTAAAAATTTCAAATGCAATTTACAAAGCATTGGTTGCAGCAGGTAAACCAGATCATAAATTAGCTGAATTACTTGCATCAAAATTGGTTAACAAGATCGTTAAGAGCGATTACTTGGAATCTATTCATAAAGATCATCTTTTAAGTGTTGAAGATGTTCAAGATATGGTTGAATCTATCTTAATTGAAGAAGGTTTAGCTGAAACTGCTAAGGCTTATATTCTATACCGTCATGAGAGGAGGAAATTAAGAGAAACTAAAATGAAGATCCTAAACAAGAGGGATCTAGATGAAGTTGATAAATCATTAGATGTTAATTCACTACGGGTTCTGGCCTCAAGATATTTACTGAGGGATAATAATGGTGAAATATTTGAAGGTCCTAAACAATTATTTGAACGCGTAGCAATTTTAGTTGCCATTTCCGATGTTATACACGATCCACGTGTATTTGATTTTAAAGGTAATTACTCACAGGATTTATCGGAGGCAGAACTTTATTATAAAAAGTTAGATGATTTTGATACCAAATTAAAAATTGGTAGTTATTATTTAAACAAATATCATTTTGAATCACTGATTAGATCCTATATTGATGAAGCAAAATCTGGTAAAATGAAAGTAAGTTTTAAGGATCTTTTGAGACTTATTGCAGAAGGTCAAATGAAGGACCATGGTAATAAAATATTAGAATATTATAATCTGATGGTATTAAATGAATTTCTCCCCAATACTCCCACCCTTATGAATGCTGGTGCTAGATTGGGACAATTGTCTGCTTGTTTTGTTCTTGACATGCCTGATGATATGTATTCGATAATGAAATCCTCTACTGATGCAGCTATGATATTTAAATCTGGAGGGGGAGTGGGCATAAATTATTCTGATCTTAGGCCTGAAGGGGATATTGTAGCCTCTACTAGTGGAGTCGCATCCGGACCCACCTCCTTTATGCAAATAATTGATTCAATTACCGACGTAGTTAAACAAGGAGGAAAGCGACGTGGTGCAAATATGGGTATATTGGAATCTTGGCATCCCGATATTGAAAAATTCATTACAATGAAAACTAAGCCCGGAATGTATGAAAATTTTAATGTAAGTGTAGGAATTTGGTCAGATTTTTGGCAATCGTTGGTGAATAAAGAAGATCATAAATATTCTCTGAAAAATCCTAGGACTAAAGCAACCATGAAGAATATTGACTCACACCAATTGATGGAGCTGATATCTTTAAGTGCATGGAAAAGTGCTGAACCTGGTGTAATATTTTTTGATAATATCAACAAGTATAATCCTCTTATTGAAGCCAAAGGAGGACCCCTTAGAGCCACAAATCCATGTGGCGAACAATCTCTATATCCATGTGAATCGTGTAATTTAGGGTCTATCAACTTGTCTAAATTCGTAAAAAGAAAAGCTGATGGAATGTACGAGTTTGATTGGACCAAATATGAACAATCCGTTAGAACTGCTACAAGATTTCTAGATAATGTTATTGATGTTAATAAATATCCAGTAGATGAAATTGATGTTAATACAAAATTAACTAGACGTATTGGATTAGGAATTATGGGTATTGCTGATTTATTATTCATGTTACGTATTCCATATGATTCTAAAGAAGGGTATGAATTTATGAACAAACTAGCTGAAACCTTGTCTTATTTCAGTATGGATGAAAGTGTAGTTATCGCTAAATCCCGGGGAGCATTTCCATTATTTGAAAAAACTGAATATAAAAATGGCCATATCCCCTTATCTGGTTACTATGAAATTCCTAAAGATTTGCATAGTTATGATTGGGATTCCTTAATAGGAAAAATTAAGAATTATGGAATTAGGAATTCTTGGACCACTACTATTGCTCCTACGGGGACATTATCAATGATTTCCGATGTATCCAATGGTGTTGAACCCATTTTTGCTCTGGTATTTGAAAAACGTGTTACTGTTGGTAGATTCTTTTATACTAATAAGATATTTGAAAATATTCTAAAAGAACACGGCCTATATACCGATGAGATTTTGTTAAAAATTTCAAATAATTACGGTTCTGTACGTGGAATAAGTGAAATACCTGAATGGATCCAAAAGTTATTTGTTACAGCCATTGACATTCATTGGACGGATCATATTATGGCTCAAGCTGTCTGGCAAAAGTGGATTAGTAATGCAATCGCAAAAACAATTAATATGCCTGGAGATGTTACTGTTGAAGATGTAAAATGTGCTTATCTGCTTGCTCATGAATTTGGGTTAAAAGGAGTAACTATATACAGAGATGGTTCAAGGAATGAACAAGTTTTGCATATAACTGGTGATGATCGTGAAAAAAGATTTCAGGTTACTCCAAGTAAATATTTGCATGATTTCATAAAGGCAAACATTCATGAACCTTATGTACTTGATCAAGTCCAACCAATTTTCAAAAATTATGACGAGAATACACAAAATACTAAAACAAATGTCCAACAGGATATTTTATTTGGATCTGACAAAATCGAATCTAATCCCTCGCTAACTAATACCAAATCTGAATTATATGCCAATTCTATTTCTAGAACAGAAAATGATAAAGAGGCTTGTCCGGTCTGTAAAAATTACTTAATTATTACAGAAGGATGTAATATGTGTATAGAATGTGGATTTAGTAGTTGCGGTTCGGGATAACTATTATTTCTATCTTTGATCTAAAGTATATTATATGTTAGCAAGTTATATTGTATATAGTTATTCATGACCAAAAATCGGTTCTTTAATCGTAATGTAGTTTCTATTCGCGATTTCAATTTGAACGATTTTGCATATCTTTTTGATATTACTGATAAAATCCAAACTTTGAAATCCAAAGAACGTGGCGAGATAGCCAAAGGGTTAATTCTTGGATATGTATTTTATGAATATAGTACTAGAACTAGACTGAGCTTTGAATCGGCCATGTCCTCTATTGGGGGAAGATCCTTGGGAATATCTGATATCGATTCATCTTCTATAATGAAAGGCGAAAGCTTTGCTGATACTATAAAAACAATTTCGTTGTACTCAGATGTACTTCTTATACGTCATCCTTCTGACGGTTCAAGTAGATACGCTTGCGAAATATCTGAAAAACCGGTTATAAATGGAGGGAGTGGCAGTGAGGAGCATCCCACTCAAGCTATGTTGGATATTTACACTATATTTAAAGAGAAGAAAACGATTGATGGTTTATCCATTGGAATAATCGGCGATCTAAAATATGGTCGAACGGTATATTCGCTAATTTATGCCTTATCCAATTATAATGTGGATATTCATTTGGTTTCTCCTGCCGTGTTAAAAATTCGAAATGAATCAATTTACGATATTTCTCAGAAAGTGAATATGCACCATCATACAGAGCTATCCGATGATCTATTAGAAAAACTGGATATAATTTATGTGACCCGTATTCAAAGAGAACGATTTCCGGATCTGCAGGAATATAATAAAATTCAGGGATTATATACTATTGATGAAAGTATATTAAAAAAGTCAAAACCAGATGTTTCAATACTTCATCCGTTACCACGAGTGGATGAAATATCTCCATCGATTGATAATACTGTAAATGCGCTTTATTTTAGACAAGCTGCTTATGGCAAAGAACTAAGAGCGGCCTTGTTGTCTGCATTATTATATGAAGATCCTTTTTAACGGTTTACTATTTCCATTTTTTATTCCTGTATTTTAGGTACATGTTGTTTAAATCGGATCCATTTCCTTACTTTACCTGTTATAGAATTATACTTTATTAATTTGTTATCTCCTTTAGAAATAATTGTGAATCTAACTTGGAAAATTCAGATAGGTTGATGTTTGCTCCTTCTTCCATGAGACTTTTCAAATATGTTCCGACTTCTTTTAATTCCCACCAATTTTGTCCAAATTTTTCTTCGATTTTTCTTTCCAATTCCGCTGCTCTAACTGCTGCCAGCAAATAACTAGGAACATACATTATTGATTCTGGCATAATGTGATGTAGCATCCAATACTGTCCTGGCATCTCGATGCCGGTATATTTATTTATCATTTCGGAATACTTTTTGTTTGTTTCTTCAGTAGATAGGTTATCTGCCCAAAATTTCATTTTAGTCAATGAGTTAGCTGAATAAAAAACTATAAAAAATAATTCCATGAATTTATTTAACTCAATAATTTTGTCCAAGCTTTTCATATTTGTTAGATTTATTTTTTTTTGTAAATACGCCCGGTTTCTCGTAAGCCTTTCTAAAAAAATTGAGAATATTTCAGTTACTCCCATAGGTATGTGATATTTTTTTTCATATTCTAAATCAGCTTTAATTGAAGTAGCATGCATTGCATGACCCGATTCGTGAAAACATCCTTGAAAGTCAAAATAAGGACTCTCTTGCCTATAAAGAACACGTATATCTGATGGAATTTTGATAAAAAAACAAATAGGAGAGGGGTATTTATTTTTCCTATCTTCAATATCATAAGATATCTTATTTACATCTATACCCAAATCCTTCATTGTATTCAAAACGATTGATATGGGATTTACTTTTGTAAACTTATCTGATATATCCTTAAAAATTCGATTTCTAAAATAGTAAAAGTCATCAAAGTATTCAGGATCTCTGCCAAATATCTTATTTGATATTGTAATAAATCTTTCGCCAAATATTTTTTTTGTACGGTCTGCCAAATCTTCAATAAACTGTGTTAGTGATTGATAAGATATGTTTTCGTCTTCCAAGTATCCTTGTAATGGATTCATCTTTCCTTCTGTCTGATAAATCTCTCTTATGTTGGTAAACCTTTTCTCTATCACGGGCTTTAGTAATTCGCTTTTATCAATAAAACAATCAAAAACATCCTTTCTGTGTTTATGATTTTCTTCCAAGGCATTAAATTGCCTCCAGTTACTCCAATTTATATAATTACCTTCTAACTTGTATCTCTTGTCCACAACCTTTGTATTTCTGATCTCATGCAATTTTTGTTCCAATCTTTTTGTTTTATCTTCTGCGATAATTTCTAATGAAGACAAAAACAACTCTCTTGGCGAATGATGAGATTTCATAAATAATTGGCAGCATTGAATCTTTATACTTGATACATGCTCAATTATTGTTGGATCATGCTTTAACCCTGCAAACTGGGAATAAGTTTCCTCATTCTGAATTATATGAGCATTTTCTAACATATTTCTAATATTATCTAAATTCATAAAATAATTATAAACTCCATTGATTCTCGTTACCTTATTTATATTTGCATTATTCCTTTCATGACACTTACAAAATTCAATCGAAATCGAATTAATCAATTAAGAATTTTTTTACGTTCTTAATACATTAATACTATAGTAAGTTGAATATATAGAATGAAAGACCATAAACTTACGTCTGATGGAGTAATTGTATTATCAACATTTCCAGATGAAAAATCCTTGATTGATCTTAGTAAAACTCTTGTAGCAGAAAAAAGATTATGTGCCTGTGTAAACTATGCTAAAATAAAATCAATGTATATGTGGGAGAATGAATTAAAACAAGAGAATGAGTTCTTGGCCATTTTCAAGAGTACTTCGTCTCTACTAGACGATTTAAAAATAGAAATATCAAATTATCATCCCTATAAAATACCTGAAATTGTAACATTGTCCATGACTGATGTTTCTTCTGATTATATGTTATGGCTTCTTAATAATACTAGAACAAACACAGATGATACTTGAATAATTATGGGTATTTAATGATATGTATTTTTAATTATATTTGGCAGATTGATAAATTCTTATACCTTTTGGATTTGGAGTTAATCTTTGACCTTTTTGCAAATCATAATACCTTTAGGCAAATTGTTGCTTTATGTTATTGGATATCGTAATAATGCAATCACTCCGCCCAATGCTGACACTCTTAATCCTAAATCTGTAGTTGAATCTGTTGCAAAAACCTTTGAGTTCTTATACTCTATCTCATTTATTAGTTTGATAAAATCCTCCTCCCCAATCTCCGCAAAAACCTTGTCTGAATAAATCAATGAGTCAATAGCATTTAATGAATGCGCATATTTTATTTCTTTAATTCCCATTGCGTATCTTTTCTCTCCTTTGCTTATTTGTTGCATTATTTTATCAAGTATATTAGCAACCATAGCAATTTTGCTATCGGACATCAAATCCTTCATGGCTTGTGATCTTAAAAAAACAAAGATTCCGTCTTCACCAGAAGCTTCAATTCCTTCAACTATATTAAAATCTGCTTTCTGATAAAATTCGTTTTTTTCTTTTAAATAGTTGTGAAACCTCCTTTTTGTCTCTCCTGGGCCAAATAATATTACTTTGATTCCTCGATCATCAATATAGATGTCCATTCCTGTCCTTACGCTTTCAAAGTAGTTATTGTTATTTTCATTTTTCTTGTCTGAGGAATATCTTTTACCGCTCTTCCCAGAATGTATGTTTGGGGTTGTCTTTAGATAAGTTCCAGTTAGGGTCGCAATGGATGCCTCTTGTGAATCTATGGACACTAGTAGATATCTAAATTTCAGGGTAGATTTTGACAATATTTTCATATAGTTTTCATTCCATCTTGATTTTTCTAAGATTATAGTATCGCTAATTTTTACCATGATCGAGTGATGCAATCCTTTGGGTATATTTTCATTATTTGAGGTAACTATAATTCCTGAAATTTTCAATCTGTCTATTGCATCATCAAAACTAATTTTCTCTACTCTTAAGATTATCCTGATTTTAATTCGTTCTCCCTTATCTGGCCTAGCAAATTCGCTATCTTGTTTAATTACTCTTGTTGTATCTGCAGTAATGTTATCACCAACTTCAATTACTCTTCTCAAGCTAAATAGATCGTCTGGATCTTCTAAAGTTATGACTACTTTGTTTTCTGAATCTTTTGTTTTAGTTACTTTCATTTTTTATGTATTTTCCTAACTTGTTATATTTTTTAGAACATCTATTAATACAATGAATACATGTATTTGAAAAAATTAGCAATATAAATTACAATGGACAAACTCTTCACTCAAGATCTCCATCATCTAATCAGTAGGGCTTTTCATGTCATTGTTTGTCCCCTTACTTTTGTATCATTCTGATATAAAAATTTAGATTATCATTTTTTTGCATCTTGCCAGAGGTATTGAAAATAGTCTTTGGCGAAGCTTGCTAACCCCGTATGTTCTGCCCAAATTGCTATAGTATCATAACTTGTCCCTTCTGCTACACCATTTTTTCCTTCTCCAAGTAGAATTAGTACATGTTTAGAATCTCCAATAACCCCACCACCAAACATGTCATTTTTTAATCTTACCTCTGCTACTCTAGACATCGCTTTAACCGTGTCTACATTAGTTTCATCCGAAGCTAAGATAATTATTTTTACTCCTTTATTGGATAGTTCGCGTAAAACTGGTTGAATTGATCGCACAACATTTTCAGGAATCTTGGGAATCGCAATGAGTAGCTCTTCCTTTGTGGATTGAATTATTTCAGTCACTTTTATTGCAATATTATATAATCCACTTACTACCCAAATATCTGGTTTTTCCTTCAAGCCTGTTTTCTCATATATTGGCATTAATTCATTGATTATGACATTCTTATTGCTACGAAGGTTATTTTCCATTTCTATCATCATGGCTTCCACTGCATTTGATGGTGACTTTGGAAAAAAATTTTGTGGTCTTTGATTATCTGAATAAATCCATCCTCTTACATACAAGCTATTAAGAACATCATAAATTTTCGAGTAAGGAACACCGGATCTTTTACTAATCTCTGATGCGGTATTTGAACCCGCAAATAATAACGAAGTATATACTCTGATCTCGTAATTCGTTAATCCAAGGCTTTCCATAGATTTTTTGGCCTTGTCACTTATTTCCATAACTTTAAGTGACTAGTCTAATCTTTGGATATTAAATCTTTCATCAAAAATTTTATTTACTAACTAAACACCGTAGGATTTGTGAGATCATGTTTATAAACTTAATTAAATTTAGTATTAAAGGTCAACATTATGGATTTAATACAAATTTCCAATTTAACTAGTAAAACTATTGGTTCAAAACGTACCATTAGGTATACTCAAAGTATTTGCCCAGATTGCAATATGATTCTTGATGCCGAGGTATTTGAAAGAGAAGGAAAAGTTTTCATGACAAAAACTTGTCCAAGCCATGGTGAATGTGAAGAATTATACTTTGGTTCATATGAAATGTACAAAAAATTTAGTACATATTGGATGGATGGAAAAGGTGCACAAGCGCCAAATGTAATGGTGGATAAATGTGCTTGCCCTACAAATTGTGGTTTATGTACAAACCACCTTTCACACTCTGGACTAGCCAACATGATTGTAACAAATAGATGTGATCTTACGTGTTGGTATTGCTTCTTCTATGTCAAGAAGGGATTAGAAGGTGCATATTTGTATGAACCTTCCCATGAACAAGTTCGTGCAATGATGAAAACCTTAAAGGCGGAACGACCCATTGCAGGAAATTCGATTCAAATCACTGGTGGTGAGCCAATGTTAAGGGATGATATTACAGAACTAATTAAAATTATGAAGGAAGAAGGAGTAGATCATGTACAGCTAAATACTAATGGAATAAAATTGGCATTGTCACCCGAAACGATGAGACAAGTAAGAATGTCTGGTGTTAGCAATCTATATTTATCATTTGATGGTGTAACAGCCAGAACAAATCCTAAAAATCACTGGGAAGTCCCATATACGCTAGAATCAGCTAGAAAATGTGGTATGACTGTTGTTTTTGTTCCTACTGTGATTAAATCGATAAATGATCATGAATTAGGTGGCATAATTAGATTCGCTCAAAAAAATATGGATGTAGTACATGCTGTAAATTTCCAGCCTGTCTCTCTGACTGGTAGAATGAGTAAAAAAGAACGAGAAAAGTATAGGATTACGATACCTGACTGTATTGAAAGAATCGAAGATCAAACAAATGGTGAAATTTCAAAGGATGGTTGGTTTCCAGTTCCTTCGTGTATGCCATTAACTAATGTGATAGAAGCATTCAGTAAAAAGCCTAAATATGAACTATCAATTCATTTTGCTTGTGGTGCAGGAACCTATGTCTTTGAAGATGTACAAACCAAAAAGTTAACTCCTCTAACCTCATTTGTGGATATTAAAGGGCTATTAGAATACTTTGAGGAGAAAACTGAAGAAATTAAATCGGGATCAAATCGATATTGGACAATGTTGGAAGTAATACGAAAACTAAATCAATTTGTTGATCGCAATAAACAGCCATATGGACTGGATTTGGGACGTATGTTTTCAAGTATTCTCCTTAAACAGAATTTCGATTCTGTTGGTTCATGGCATGTTCGATCCTTATTCTTAGGAATGATGCATTTTCAGGATAAATATAATGAAGATCTAGAGAGATTACAAAGATGTGATATCCATTATTTAACGCCTGATTTGCGTGTAGTGCCCTTCTGCGCATTTAACGTAATACCTGAATGGTATCGTGATAGGATACAAAAGAAATACAGTATACCGGTTGAAGATTGGGAAAAAGAGCATGGACAAACATTGGAAGCCGGATTGTACCGTGGCATCATGAGAAAAGGTAAATCAGAAGCACAAATGGGATGTGCCATGTCTGAGATGCATAAAGCCGCAGCAGAAGCACAAAATGATGAAAATCATAAAGGTATTGAACTTAGAAACGGTATGGCTGGTGCCTAAATTTTATTTATCTTTTAGGGGTCTCAAATAGTATTAAAGACCTATTTGAAAACTAAGAAAACTTCTACCTTAATTTTTCCATATGTTTTTGTAGAAAATTTTAAATAGCTTGAAACTGTAATATAGTATGTAGAATGCCGTCGTCATCAATAAATGCCATAACACGTATGAGTGCAACACTGAAGGATCTTTTTATTTACATCTATGATTTATCCCCACTTGATATGGATCTTTTGCTTACTTTGATTGCACATAATAATAAACAAATGACATTAGAGGATTTATCTAAAGCTGTGAATCGAGATAAAAGTACTGTATTTCGATCATTGCAAAAATTAACAGGATTGGGAATATGTGTAAAAGAAAGTCGTACTTTGAAAGAGGGAGGACATTTCCATGTTTATTCTGCTATATCCAGAGAAATTTTTAAACTCGAAACGGAAAAACGTGTTAAAGAGTTGGAACAGAGCTTGAGAAGAATATTAAAGAAATTTGAAGATGATCTCGAGATTATGCTGGATGATGTATTTGATACCAAAAAGAAAATAGTAAAGTAAATAAAATATCTAAATTACATGGATTTCAATTTAGCTAAGATATTCGAAAAGCTAGATGAAGAAAAAATCGATATAGTAATAAATTCTTATTACTCTTTTATTTTTCTAAAGAAAAATTCTTTTCATGACATTCTCAAATCTACAAATTCACCCTCTATAAGGATCTTAATTTCTTGTAAGAACAACGATCAGTATGAATCAATAATTGATTTTCTTAAACCATTTAAGCATATATCTGTCAAGAACACTTTATCACCTGTTGAATTTCATGATCATATGATTACAATTCTCATTAACCAGTCCCGTGTCTATTTCTTAAAGATCCATTATGATTCAGACAAACGCATATTTAGCGACAGCATATCAGAATCACTAAAAGGGGACATAGTTAATTTTTTTTATTCTCTCTTTGAGAATACGTGGATAGCATTAGAAAAGAATGGCGTTCTAGAAAAAAGGAATATATTCCAACAAGATTTTGTAGATATTGCCTCCCATCAACTTAGAAATCCAATCCTACCAATAATAGGCTTTTCTAAGACACTAAAATCCAAAATTAAGGATCCTGATATGCTAGACTATCTTAATATTATAATTAAGAATGCTGAAAAACTAAAAAATATTGCTAATGAAATCTTAGATATTTCCAAAATAGAGGCAAACCCATTAAAATTAGATTTTGAAATTTTTGATCTGTGTGATCTTTTAGAAACTATAGTGGCGGAGTATAATCAATTTTCTAAAAAGGATGCTGCCGGAATTAATTTTATTTTTCATGGTGTATCTAATCTTCTAATAGAAGCGGACAAGGAATATGTTAAGCAAGCTTTTGAAAATATACTTAACAATTCATATTTTTTTACCAAAAAAAATGAGGGAAATCGGATTTTGATAAGCGTTTATGATCATGGTGACGACAATTTTGCATCCGTTTTGATAGAGGATGAAGGGCCAGGTATAACAGATGATGACCCCGAGAGAGTTTTTACAAAGTTCTATCCCAATTCAGGTGGAGCAGGACTGGGGTTGTTTATTTCAAAAAAAATAATTGAAATACATGGTGGTAACATTACTGTAGATAATCGGGTAGATGATATTGGTGCGAAATTTTTAATTCAAATCCCCTTGAAGGGGATGGATATACCTGTTCAATCTATTAGGAGCGAATCCAATGACATAAATCTCAAATTATTGATCATTGACGACTTTTCAGAAAACTTGGAGGTAGTAAAAGAATCCATTGTTAATTTAGGATATGAAATTGATTATTTCGAGGATCCTTATACGGCCATCGAGACCTTCATTCCTGGAAAATATTCCTTAGTCTTTTTAGGAATCAATGTTAAGGGTTTAGATGGGTTTGATCTTTATGATGATTTGAAGAAAAGGGATAAGAAAATAAAAGGTTATTTCATGTCCTCCAGCAAAATAAATAAAGAGGCAATGGAACTACTCAATAAGAATATGATGTATGATCATTTCATTTTCAAACCTCTTTCGATTAATTCATTTGTAAAAATTCTTCAAAATGAACAAATGAAATAGAATTTTGATTATAAAATAGTAAAATTTTATTATTTGTTTGGTATAACTGGGTTGATATGAATATTCTAATCATTGAAGATGACGATGATATATGTCAGTTATATTCTATATGGTTAGAAGAAAATAAACATGAATATATTATTGCAAAAAACTATGAGGATGGAATATTGGAGTATGAGAAATCAATATATAGGGATAATGAAGATTTCAAACCTCATAATAACTTATTTGATCTGGTTGTATTGGATTATGATCTTCCATCGAAGAATATTTCCACAAATCAAAATGGTCTACATATAGCTAAAGAAATCTTAGAAATAAGGAATGACCAAAGAATAATGTTTGCATCGGCATGGCCGAAAAAGGCATTCGTTGAATATGTATCCACATTAAAAAGCGTACCTGAGGTTCTTCCCAAACCATTCGAAAAAGAAGAGTTCATTAACCTAGCAGAAAAAATTAATCTATATGATATTGCAAAAAAATTTACTCAACAATTAAGAGAAATGAAAAATCCTAATAGTCCAACTGTGAATATCAAATCTTTAGAATCTTTATTTAAACTCATGAATAATGCCAGACGAGAATTCTTACAGAAGGATGATAAGAAAAATGATGATGAGGCTGGTATAGATGAATAAATTTTAATAAAGTTTAATTTAAAGAACTATAAAACTCCTTTTGTGTCTTCCATGAAATATGTTCAAATAGACTTATCTAATGATATAGCAATCCTGAAAATAAATAGACCTGAAGCCTTGAATGCGATGAATTTGGATGTTATAGCTGAGTTGACAAGGGCAATTGATATAATTTCTGCAGACGACGGAATTAAGGTGCTTATTATCACTGGGGCAGGTGAACGCTCATTCTGTGCGGGTGCTGATATTTCGTATATGGTAAACATTGATGCAGTAACTGCAGAAAAGTATGCATCATCTGCCCAGAAAATGCTAAACAAACTTGAAAAAATAGAGAAACCTGTGATAGCTGCAATAAATGGGTTTGCTTTAGGCGGAGGATGCGAACTTTCTCTTGTATGCGATATTCGGTTCGCTTCTGAAAATGCAAAAATTGGACAACCAGAGGTAACAATAGGTATCCCTCCAGGATGGGGTGGAACTCAACGTCTTTTAAGAATAGTTGGACCCGCAAAAGCCAAGGAAATGATCTTCACTGGAAAAATGATATCTTCTCGAGAAGCACAAGAAATTGGATTGGTGAATCAAGTAATTTCTCTCTCAGATGCTGAAAAATCTGATTTAGATCCATCTATCGATCAAACTAACGAGAAGGAGAAAAATATTGCTCATTCGAAAATGCTTAATAAGAAACTTTTAGAACATTCGATTTCATTTGCTAAGGAGATTACCAAAAATAGCTTTAATGCTGTTAAAATAAGTAAAATGTTGATTAATAAAGGAATGGATGCCGATATTGATACTGGATTAAGGTTAGAAATCTATGGTTGGGCATTATGTTTTGCTCACGAGGATAGGCATAAAATGATGTCTTCATTTCTGAACAAAAGTACTAAAAAGTAACTTACCTTTTTTATACTAATGCTTTTTTTATTTTGTCGAAACTATTTTTGAGCCATTACTTGGTTTAGTTACATATGTTTTGCAGTCAATGTCTAATTTCTTATACTCTTCTCTCATAACCTCTGCTAAATGCAACCCTTTTTTTGTTGAATTCAAGAATGCAATACTCGATGGTCCAGCTCCGCTGATTGTGAACGCCATCGCTCCCTCTTTCATAGATCTGGTTTTTATTTTATCATAACCTGGAATCATTTTTTTCCTGGCTGGCTCTATTATGCAATCATTAATTCCGTCACATATCATCTTTATGTCTTGATTGTAAAATCCTGCAACTATTGAACAAGCATTCGCAATATTGTGAACAGTTTTTTCTAGAAGTACCTTTTTGGGAATAATTCTTCTAGAAACTTCTGTCTTCATCTTCGGAACTTTAATTAAGGGAACACAGACAACGGCAATTAAGTTATTCGGTGATTTTATTTTGATGAATTCCAATCGCGGATAAGTCTTTACTATTACAAAATTTCCAAATAGTGAGCCAGCTATATTATCATAATGCTTTACTCCCGCACTAGCTAATTCACCCTCTGCAGAATAATCTAATAATCTGGTTTCGTCTAGCTCTAATCCAAATAAAGAATTAAAAGAAATTGCAGTAGCCACTGCTGATGCAGCACTGCTTCCCATTCCATAACCTACCGGTATATTCTTTTCTATTTCTAACAAAAAATTATGACTGTAGAGGTTAAAATCCGAAATGATTTTACTTGCTACTATACCTGCTGTATTATGATCAGGGTCAGTTGGAATATTTTTTTTCCTATCGCCCTTGATTATTATCTCTAAATTTTTCTTGCTTGGTTTTGACTTTTCTTTGACCTTGACAGTAACAATATCCTCAAGTGCATCCAAACCCATTCCAAATACATCATATCCTGGACCCAAATTCGCAGTAGAAGCTGATGCACTAGCAGTACATTCAGTAAATTCTGACTTTGTATTAATATTCATAATTACTCTTGTTCCTCTTCTCCAAGAGTCAGTATTCTAGATAATGCTGCAGATAAATTTACTATTCCATTCATAGTAATATTTGACATTGCAATTGGACTAACCATGTTTCCACTCTTATAAAGTGTTTTTATGATGTCTTTACTGAGCAAAGATTGTTCAGCATCTTTTTCAAGACTTAACGAATTTTCAAGAGCAGATAACGAACTACACCAATCCAAAACCTCTGGTAATTTATCTATTATTTTATCTCTTTTAGTAAGCACGTTAATTTGGGGAATATTTAAACGTAATTTTATTGATTGAGATAAGAACATTAACGAAACAAAACTAATAGGAGATGTTGCTAAGGTTCCATCCATGGTAAATAATGTTACTTTAGTATCTGAATAAAAATTTGAAACAAAATATGGACCACTAGACCTGAAAGCAAATAATTCTATTTGTCCTGGTGTATCAATTATTACATAATCAGGGTTAAATTCCTGAACTTCTTTTTGAATTTCCTCTACTTTTGTTGAAATCAAGTCATTGGCCAGTATCAATGAGCCATTTGGTCCCAAATTGTAGTCTTCCATTATCGAATAATAATCGATTAATTCTCTCACATCAATATCTGGTTCATAATGTAATTTGGATACGCCAGGGTCCAAATTAATCGAAATAGGTGCAACATCATTACTATGATACCACTCCAATAATCTTGATGTTAGTAATGATTTTCCTGAGCCTGCTGTGCCAGTAATGAAAATAGTATGCATTTAAATAATTTTTAAATGTTATTCTAATTTTATTGTTATATTTGATTGATTATTATATTCCTTGCCCTGATTTAGTTGATATACATTGAATTGGAGGGTAATTTTCATAGTTGTAAGTATTGTGCCTATGATGCTTATTTTTCTCTTTACACCTGTTTCACTGAATGATGTACTGTCTGTGGGTGTAATCCCTTTCATACTTTCTTTTATTGCAACTATGGTAAGAATATTTCTTCAAGCAGTTAGGTTTTATTATTTCGTTAGAAAGTTCATTGGTAAAAACGTCAGTTCGTTTTGGAAGATCATTTATGCTCGATTAGCAGGAGAGTTTGTCACCCAAACTACTCCATCATATATAGGGGGTGAACTTGTGAGAATTGCTTTTTTGACTAAGAGTGGCGTTCCAGCAGGGCGGGCCGCATGGGTAACTACAATGGAGATAATTGCTGATGTATTTGTGGGCACAATTTTAGCTTTTATAGCTGGATTCATTGCTATATCAAATGGATCAATTCTGATCGGCTTGATCGTTATATCAATAGCTGCCCCTACGTTTGGATTTTGGTTTTTTATCTTGATCTATTCAGCAAAAAAAAATATTCAATTACCCGCTTTCTCTTCAAAATTGGCTAGAAAATTTGTTTCAGACCAAAAAGCGCAACGTGGTATTAATTCTGTTAATAAAGCCCTAAATGATTTGTGTGTAATGAGTAGAGAAAACTTTGGCTCCTTTAAAGCTGTAAAAATATTTTCTGTAGGAATTGCAATTACTTTAGTAGCGTTTGTTTTCCATGGGATTTCATTTTTAGTCTTAACTCATTCAGTCGACACTTACATAGGTTTATTTATATCGTTTATGGCCTCATCATCTTCCACAATATTAGGGACTTTACCTATTACGATAGGTGGCTCTGGACTAGCAGAATGGGGGTTATGGGGATATATAAATCATTTAAATGATTTTTCTCAAATTGGAAACATCATACATGATGATGATCAACTAAACGTGATAATTGCTTGGAGAATTGCTTCTTATTATATTCCTCTAGTAGTAATGTGGATTGCATTAATGAGGTTGACTCTACGAACAAATTATGTGTCTTCTGCTTCCTCCAGTCATTAAGCTGATTCAAATGAACTGATATATGATATCATCTTTTAAATAATTTGCGTACAATTTCAGTACGTGAATGTATTGCAGAATCTGCTAGGAAATAAGATCGTTTTGATTACCGGCGCATCCAGTGGAATAGGTAGATGCATTGTAAATGATTTTTCGCGGTTCCAACTAAAATCTCTAATTATAGTTGCAAGAAATCAATCTAAATTAGATGAGACTGCTTCCAGTATTAAATCGAGCATTGATATACATCCTCTTTCTTGCGATGTGTCGAACAAAGAAGAAGTAAAGCGTATCGGTAAAGAGATTCATGATCGATACGGGTACATTGATATATTAATAAACAATGCCGGAGTTGGTATTTTTGGCCGAGTCGAAAAAACATCTATCGAGGAAATAGAACGTGTTAGTTTCACCAACTACTTTGGTATGATCTATTTTACAAAAGTTTTCCTAAATTCTATGATTGAAAGAAATACCGGTCATATAATTAATATTGCATCCTTAGCAGCTAGTTTTGGAATTCCTGGTATGGCTGCTTATTGTGGTTCCAAATTCGCAATGTTAGGCTTTTCGGAATCGCTAAAAAGTGAATTAAAGAGAACTGGCATAAAAGTTTCTGTAATTAGTCCAATAGGAGTAAAGACCAATTTTTTTAATAACGAATATTTTAATCATAAATCTCCGATGAAATATATGTTAGATCCTAAGAACGTTTCTAATGCCGTTTTAAGATCTATTATATCTGGTTCGTTTCAAACTTATGTGCCTACTATAGCTGGATTATCAATCCCTTTTAAATACTGTTTTCCTGCCTTAACAAATCTAATAATCGAACGTCAATTTCGTAAATTTAGTCACGAGTCTATTTCCTAAACTTCTTCTTCTTCTTCGTCAACTTTGTTATCTGGATTATTGTAATCTGATTCTACATCCATCATCTGTGCACTCTCTAAATCAAATTTAAATATCTCTTCCATATCTATTTGATATCGCGTTTTTAATAATTCTGATAATTGATCACTTAGTTTGGCATTAGATATATTTATTTTGTACTCGTATACAAATCCCTTCATCAAATCTGATACTTTTATATTGTCTGTTATTTCTATTTCCTCTACTATGGTTCTGCCGTCCGGCAAAGACTCATATAGCTGTATATCTGCTTTCTTGTTTTGTTCGTTAATGTCTAAAAAATAACCTGTTCTGTTAATTGTTTCTAACGGTTTAAATACTGCATTCTTTAATTCATTATCCGCCCACGCAGGAAGTCCATTTTCATCTGATTTTGCCTTTGCCATTTTTTTTGTCATTTCTTGCCCTTATGTACTCTTGCACTTTTTATTAAATACTTTTTCAATTTGTTGTTTTGTTTCAGAAAATATTATTAAATGTTTCATACTCTATTACAATCTTGAAGACTATTCTGGATAGTGGTTCTTTACTTGAGATGATCATTAATTCGCCAACTCGTTTGATACTTGTTGACACTCGAACTTTTAATGAATATGCTCAAGGTCATTTACCTGGTGCTGTAAATCTCGATCTAATGCAATTTCATTGGTTGGACACATCTAAAGGAGGAATTTTTCAATTTAATAAACAGATGAAACTATTGCTAAATTATCTTGGTATCGATTCATCATATACAGTAATCTTTTATGACGACATTTCAGGACCAACCGCCTCTAGAGGTGTCTGGCTGTTAAATTATTTTTCGCTTCACAATGTGTTTATATTAGATGGGGGTTTCAAATACTGGATAAAATGCAATTATCCCGTTGAAACAACTACGAATAGATTTAAACATAATAAGTGCAATTTCAGCATAAATAAAAGTATTTTGGCTGATATTCAACATGTAAAAAATAGTATCAATAGCGATAAAGATGTAGTAGTTATAGACAGTAGGTCAGAAGTTGAATATAATGGAACTGTTGCCCGTGCATTTCACAGAGGACACATACCTAATTCTAAAAATATAGATTGGGTCAACAATCTTGAAAATGAAAAGTTTTTAGATTTTGACAAACTCAAAAGGCTTTACTCTTTCATACCAAAAGAAACCGAGATAATTACATACTGTCATGGAGGTTATCGAGCTTCTAATACTTATCTTGTTCTAAAACAACTCGGTTATAATAATGTGAAAATGTATTTGGGTTCCTGGGAAGAGTGGGGTAATAACCCCAAACTTCCTGTGGAATCGAATGGATACTGAAGTTAAAAAGACCCGCAAAATTGGTTTATGGATAAGTACTATGTCTTGTTTATTGGAAGGTTATTCAGCTTTTGAAATTCTCTGTCAAGTTCAGACGAATTTTGATTACCATATGTTATTAATATTCTATCATCATCATTTAAAACATAGTTCATAATATCATTGGTTTCATTACCATTAACATAGGATTTTAATTTATATTCGTCAGTATCACAATATCGCTGATTACTATCTGTAACAAAACATCCGTTGGATATATCCATTCTAATGCTCTTTAAAAATTCTCCTATTGGTACGTTAGAGGAGTGCTTATGAAGAGTTGTTCCATCTAATGTACCATTATAACTCTCAACATGAATATAATTAGACCTCACCATATATTTCTGCTGTGCTAAATCAACATCTGTACCATTTAGACTAATTAATAGCGCAGCATGTTCATGAGCCGAGCCCAAGTCTCCATATCTAGCGGCCACATTGTCGCCTGGAAATAATATCGCCAATACGATAGCAAGACCAACTATTCCGGCAATGACTGGAACTATTATTTTCAAATACTGTTTCCTTTTCTTTCTGCCTCTTGCAAAATAACTTCCGCTATTATTGATATCCTTGTTATTTATATCATTTTTATTAGCATCAGAATCCAAATTTTTTTTCTTCTTGCTCATTCTAATGTATATTCTGAAATATGTTCTCTAATTTAAAATTAATATTTCCACATCAAGTCTTAGTTGTCATTTCATAGATGATATTTTTAAGTTTTAGCGAGAAGGGGTGATTTGGATTATTTATAACCGTCAGAAATTCCCTAGGACTAAATTGTATGTCACAATAGCAGGGTAGAGGTGAAAGGGAATTCGCTCCCGTAGCAACATGCAATTCTTCCAAAACTTTTTTATGATCCTGATTTTCCTCGATATTTGAATCAATTTGGGTACTTGGGATACAGTATCCTGATACCCTGTTAAGCAAAATATATGAGATTGCGCCAAATCTGACAAACGTAGTATAAATCTCAAACAATAATTTCTTGGTACCTTCTATGTCTAAATCATCCATCTTCATGGTCAAAATTAACTTATCAGCTATTGATAATGCATTAATCGACCAGTGTCTTATTCCGGGGCTTGTATCTATAATAATGTAATCCGTGTCTAGCTTGGTGATTATCTGTTCTCGAAGAAAAACTAATTTTCTGAACTGCTTTTTCCAATAATCTGTTCCATTGCCCATTTCAAATTTGAATATGGCATCTCTACTTGGATTTGAAAATCCAATGAATAGTCTTCCCTTACTATTGATCTGTTCCTGTCCTTGTGGAAAAAGCAATCGAGTTATGTCAATCACGGATTCATGTATATCTGCGTTATTATCTAAAAAGTCGTTTATCCATTTTTTTGGATTTATTTTAAAATAATTATGCAAACTAGGTGCGTACACGTCCAAATCGAGTATAGCAACCTTTTTACCCATTTGAACAAGTAATGCGGCTGCATTTGCAGCGATAGTTGTTTTGCCAGTACCTCCCTTATAGGAATGTATTGCTATACAATGAGTCATATTTAGTTTGCCTATTATTGTACTTCAAAGTTTAATATTAAATCTTTTGAATTTTTAACACTAGAAAATTTGGTATTTATGGGATGGAATACTGAATTATTCTATACATTTTTTGATCATTTCTTATGTCCATAGCGGATACTGATTATTCGATTGAATTCTATCAAATAAAATAATACGACCTTTTCCACTGAAATATCGAGACGAGTTATAGTTTCTGGAATAATAACTTAACAGAATATTCATAAACTTGGATAGCCAAATATTTATTCTCTAATGTCTTAACTCTCTTAACTGGATTGATATTGATGGTTAGAAAGGGTATATTACAAGAGATTTTTAGTAAAGCGCTTTATGCAGATAATCCATCAACCTATATCGTAACCTATCGGGACCATGAAAATTATAGGCGGATTACCTTAGGTGAATTCATACTGATTTCTGAAAATTTTCAACGTATACCTGCATCACGTATAATTAGCGTTGAATTACATGGACAAATACTTTATGAAAAAAATTAAAATAATACCGCGCAGATACATCAATAACAATAATCATGGAAAAAAATGTTACTGATTTTAGTAGCCTATGTAACAAATTAGTTGGAATAGATCCTAGAATACGGTTTGTAGGAGTTGCTGATAAACACGGCTTAATACTTACAACAGCAGAGCGAGTGGGTATCATTCCACTTTTGAATGATGAAGAGACTCAACAGTATGCCATTACTGCTTCCACTAGACAATACACCCGATTAAGGTGGCAAGATATACTTGGAAAGCTAAATTATACCTGTTCGCTATATGAAAAAATACTGAGGATTACAATCCCAATAACAAATCAAAAAAATAGATTAGAATACTTATTGATCTTCACTTTGGATCCAGATACAAATGATTTTGATTATCTAATCATGGAAAAGGCTATTCCTCTGATTACAGTCTTTTTTTCAAATATTTTCACTAAATCTCCATAAATTTTAATCCTTGGACTTCAAATCTGTAAAATCTGTATTACTATGCAATATAAAAACATGATATCAGGCTTTTGGATGCCTTATTATGCATCTTAAAATCAACTATGGTTAAAGTGCTGACTTAAACCAATTATCTTGTTATTAGTGAAATATTCAAAACTTGTTGAATGTCAATTGCATCTAATGGGCGAATGTTTTTAAAATAATCTATATACATCTGATTGTTGACTATTATAGGTAATACTTCTGTCAATTATGAAGGAGATGTAAAGGTCATGGGGATTCTAAATCTTAGTCCGGAATCTTTTTATAAATATTCGATAAAACAAAGTGAAAATGAAATACAAGATACATTAGTCGAAATGGAGGATTCTGGAGTTGATATAATAGATATAGGAGGTATGTCTACGGCTCCTTACCTTAGAACATTGATCCCGGTTGATCTGGAAGTGGAACGATTGTTTAAAGCTGTGACTGCAATTAGACAAATTAGCAACATCCCCATTTCCATAGATACAACTCGATCCGATGTGGTCAAGTCTCTATTGAAATTAGATATAAATGCTATTAATGATGTTACTGGATTAAAATACGACAATAAGATGTCAAAACTTGCGTATGAAAATGATCTTCCTGTTATCATAGGCGCTTACGTGTCTAATAATAAAAAATTATCTTACAGTGGTGATATATATGACACTCTATCTCTATTACAAGATAGCGTTGGTATTGCTCATAATTCTAAAATTGATACTGATAATTTAATCATTGATCCTTCTATTGGTTTTTTTAGGCAATCAGGAAATAATCCCTTTTATTCAAAAATTGAGGGTGTAGATTGGTATATCCGTGACCTAGAAATTCTTACTAAAATAGATATATTTAAATCTCTGCACCTTCCAATTTGTGTTTCAATTTCGCGAAAATCATTTATCGAACCTTTGTTTGGACTAAACGTTGAAGATAGACTGATTCCATCAATAGTAACCGAGGTATATTGTGCAAGTCATGGGGCCACTCTGATAAGAACTCATAATGTCAAAGAAACTAAGCAAGCATTGGATATGTTTGAATTATTAAATGAACAAAAATGAATTAATTGTAACAATTATAACTATTAAGTTACTAAGGATTATAGATTTAATTTGAAAAAAGCTTATGAAAATAATCATATTACTCCAGGAATATTGCTATCTGTAATCGAAGAGTTTGATGCAGGCAAAAATACATATGTTGATGAAGGTGATGTTCGGTCTTCAGTGATCGGTGGATCTACGGTTGACTTTTCTGATCGTATACTGAATGTAAAACAGAAAAATCCTCCTATGATACCTAAAATTGGTGATATTGTATTGGGATATATTGATATGCTATTTGGAAATATGATATCTGTAAGGATCCTTTATATTAATGAGAAGTTTTCAAAATCTGGATTTTCAGCAATAGCATCAACACGTATGTTTTATTCTGGGGGCAACTATAATTCAAATTGGCGTGAGAGAAGTTATAAAAGCAAATATATTTTTAAAGTAGGCGATATAATTAGAGGAAAAGTATATAGCTTATTGAATTCTTCTATACATCTGACTTTAGATGATAAGGACTTAGGCGTAGTATATACAATATGCTTTTCGTGTGGAAATGAATTTACTAAAGTTCCAGGAGGCTTAAAATGCAATTCATGTGGTAATTTTGAGGATAGAAAAGTTTCAATTGATTATGGTAAAGACTCCTTTACACTATTGTATGATAAACAATTTCTCAACCTATGAGTTCTTTCAAGATAGGTTTTCAAGGCGAATCTGGGTCATACAGTGAAACCTCTGCCAGCACTAGATTTCCTGATCCAAATAATTCTTTTATCCCTTTTAAATCGTTTCGTGATTTATTTGATGCTGTGGAAAATACTATAGTCGATTTAGCTGTTGTACCGGTTGAAAATTCTACCGAAGGTAGTGTAAATGAAACTTATGACCTATTAATAGAAAAACCTCTATTTGTGATTGGAGAAATTTATCAAAAAATTAACCATTGTTTAATTATTAATAAGGATTCATATCCCGAAAATATATCAGTTGTTTACTCTCATCCACAAGCTCTGGCTCAATGTAGAAGATATATTCAGTCAAGATCCTTGGAGTCTATTCCTATGTATGATACTGCCGGTTCTGTTAAGTTTATTAAGGAAACTTTGAAGAATAACGCGGCTGCAATAGCTAGTAAGCGTGCAGCCCAAATATATGATATGAAAATTATGGAAGAAAATATAGAGGACAATTCTAATAATTTTACTAGATTTTTCATCATCTCTAAAAGATATGAAAATACATCGAATCATGACAAGATATCTATTATCTTTTCCATATCTCATACTCCTGGTTCGTTGTATTCAATACTCAAAGAATTTGCATTGAGAAGAATAAATCTAACTAAAATTGAATCCAGGCCTACTAAAGATATCCCTTGGGAATACTACTTTTTTGTAGATTTAGAAGGCAATACTAACGAAAAAAGAATTTCTGACTCGCTATCTTCTATTGGGAACATATCTAAATCATTCAAGTTATTAGGATCTTATAAAAAGGCGGAAATAACGTAGTCATACTTGCATTCTGGTTCTAATTCCTAGACCTAGAACTACAATTCCCGTTATAATCAGCATCATCTGACCACTAAAAGCTATTGGACTCGCCTTTGAAAAAGCTCCTAACTTCAAATCCACTATGCTATTTCCATTGTTAATAATTTGAATCTTGTATTTACCATTGACCTTAGATGTAATAGTTTCGTTAAAAACTCCTTCAACATTAGTCTTGTTTAGTATCAAATTATTATTTGGATCTTCTACCAAAATAATTGATCTTGATCCATTTATATAGATATTTGCAATGTTGCCAATATTCATATCGGGTGTAAAAATTCCTGACTGATTTGTATTAATCTTCTCGGTTATCTCGACAAATCTCGGAATATTTGAATCAATAATTGAAATAATTCCTATTCCTATGAAAGTAAAGCCTGCAACAAAGAATATTATGAGAGATATTCTCCTTGAGATGGTAACCATAAATCGGCTTATCTATTCAATTGATTTAATATAATCTTTACAACAATTTTATATTATATCTATTTATGTTGGTTTATTGGTTTTGGATAGACATTCTAATATTATAATTAGGAATCATTTGAACTGTGATATAGCAATTTTATTTATCTAATTTTAGATAAATTGGTGTTGTTTTTATCCATATATTGAGTAGTGAGGCAGGTTTAGTACTTTGGTATCTATTTCTAACTTTTTTGGATAGTAATAGATTATTGGAGTATCTATGCTCGAGAATATTAAATTTATTTTGTAGATTATCTACCAAAGCTATCAAATAGTATTAAACCAAACTCTATTAACCAATACTAGATAAGGATTTGTTCTCTTTAACCTTCCATGCAAATTTATGAATATCTGAGTCAATATCTAAAAGATTTTTGAAGAATGAGTTATAACCAATGTTGAATTTTAAAAAACTCTTCGATAGATTCTTTCTTTAATAACTTGATTAATGCTAATCCTTGTGGCACGGAAAGTACTGGTTTGGAAAAATAATTGTCAGTCCCAAGTCTAGGACATGCTACTTGCACAAAGGCATCAATTTCTCTAAAATTTTGTAGTTTTTCATTAGAAATCTCTGTTAAAGCAAGTAACTGTGTATTTATTCCCAATTTGCTTAATTCTTTCTTGAATTCTAAAGCTTTAATATTTGCAAATTGTCCTTCTTTTAGACCAATTATTATTCCAATGGTTCTAGCATCTAATGCCTTGTATACAGTTAATATTGCTCTTTTTTTAATAATTTCTGCTTCTTCATTTATTTGCGTAAATTCTTCAAAGTAGGGATCTAGCATAAATGTAGGTTTTTCTGTAGAAAGGGCAACGCCTATTGAGTGAAATCTACTTTGACCAAGAAATATGAATGCTTCAATATCGTCTTTAATTTTGTACACAGGATGAAACTCACAACCAAACACTTGTGCATCATTTAACTGTCCTTTGCCCCTTCCTAGTTCTACTTTGTATCCATTCTCCTCAAAAATTCTCTTGACAATGTTAATTTGATGTAGGTGTTGACTATCTGTAACCAAAGATATTGTCTTGTATCTTCCTTTCAATTCATTGGCGCATTTTAATGCAATGGTGTCAAAGCCAATGGTGTCAAAAGCATTTATCATAAATACCTTTTCACCAAAATTTTCTAAACTTATTGTATGCCCGATATTAAACAGAATATCCGCTCCCAACAAATCTGCAGCCTGGGTATTTAAATCACAAGAACCCCAACTCCTATCGCCTATGATATAGGATGTTATATCAAATTCCTTCTCTATATTTTCAGAAACTTTTTGAATTTTTGGTAATAATGGTTCCGGACCATTTAAAGCTACAGAATGCGGTCTTTTTGATCTAATGATATTAAAAATACTATTTTCATCTATCTGGATCATATTGAATATCTATCTGGATCATATTGATTTTATTTCATTAATATTTTTATGTATTAGGTATAAGGCTTATTTAAAATATCAGTCATAATTATAAACAAATACCTTTCTTACACCTAGCCATATTGATTGACTATTCCCAAATTGAACATTGTATAATCCCTATTACTTTTCTATTTTCAATTGAATCTCATTCGTTTGTAGATTTGGTATGTAATCCATTGTAATTGTGGTAGACATAATTATTATTATAATTGAGAATGTATTACCATTTCAAATTATCACATGCATTGTCTGGACATTAGATTGTGTCCATTCTAAATAGGTCAATAAATTAGAACGATTTCAAAAGGAATAATTGATAGAGCGATACCGTAACTAATTATTAACATATTTAAAAGCAATTCAAATCCTGGCCATCTGTTCTGACAATTTAGAGGCAAAATATGGGTTGTATGAGCTATCTCGTAATACGAATATAGTCAACACTGGAATTATGCTTAAGTTATATTCTCGATTAAACAATCTAGTCAAAATTTGGAAACCCTTGCGACTTTTATTCTTTAACAAATATTTTGGGAAACTGTAAATCCATTATATTTATTTATTGAGTGTCTAACAGCTTGCTATCGAGTAGTATGGCATTCTCATTGCCTTTTTCTATAGCTTCATCGACAAATACGTTGATAGTCTCTATCGAATACAAACTTAGAATTTCTACCAATTTAAAATTCTTGTTTAGTTCATAATTCTTAATTTTTCCTTTAAATTTATTTTCTATTACGATCTTGTTCTTTACTAACTGAGGCATAATTCTTTGTACAGATCTCAATGGTGTATCACTGAGATTACTTAATTCCCTGGAAGTAAACTTAAATTGTTGGTTAATTATGAGAAAATCAATAATTCTGGCAATATTATTCCTAAAAATTCTTTCAAGAGGTCTGTTTTTTAGAAAATCTGAATGAATGTTTTCTTCCATGTATGTAAATATTTATCATTCTATAAATAATTTACGCCAAATTTGGCGTTAAAGATCTAGTCTCATCATTATGGCTTTCTTCTTAAAGCCAATTTTTTCATAAAATCTAACTACTTTTGCATCACAATCAAGAATGATCTTGTAACATCCATATTCATTTGAGATTTCTATCAACTTATGAATTAGTTCTCTTCCTACACCTCTTCCTTCAAATCCCTTCCTTGTTGCTACATCTTCAATATGCCCAACTTTACCTCCGTTGTGAATAAATTTTTGTTCAATCAACAATGTAGCTGTACCTATTATCTCATTATTCTCCAAATCCTCTGCAACAACTATCAAGCAATTTTGATTACTCATTATTTTGTTTATCATCTCTCTCTTTGATTCATTATTTGTATAGATATCTCCTACTACCGTTAGATTCGAGAGAGTTTCAAAGAACCCCTTATCAAAATCCCTATCTTTTATTTTTCTTATTATGACTGCCATTGATGCTTTGATCCTATGTTATACAAATTATTCTTTACCCTAATCCCTTTAAATATAAATATTGGATAATTCACTACTCCCTACTCTAAATGAGCAAAATCCAAAAGTTATAATTCATTTGATGAAACACTAGCGTGTTGAATAAAAGATATATTATTTTATAATTATGGCAATATATAAAATATACTCACTGGTTCTTTAGCATTTTTTTCAATTTTTGCTTCCGTACAACTTGTTTATAACTGTCTTAGCAAATACAAATCATTTACTATTAGAATCAGAGTATATAATGTCTTTATCTTATTCATACGTATAAAGAAATCGCATATTCTTTAGAAATGCTAATTAATATATTTCCTTTACTTAATTATTAGTGTAAATATAATATCCATGACATCCGAAATTGAAATTAACAATCCATATAAGAATAAGATGGCTAGAATAATGGTCGTAGATGACGAGAAAGACATTCTTAGGATTATTAAAAGGGACCTAGAAAATACAAATGAATTTCAAGTCGAAGTATTTTCTAGTGGACATGATGCGCTGAATTCTTTTAAGAATCATGAATTGGGATATTATGATGTTATTATTACTGATATTCGAATGCCTCGAATGAATGGTTTTGAACTATATCGACATATTAAAGAAATGCGTCCTGACACCAAAATTGCATTTATAACTGCATTTGAAATAAATAGAGATGAATTCACAAAAGTACTTCCTTCTATTGATGTTAAAGATTTTGTAATTAAGCCAATTGATATGAATGACTTAATATTTAAAATCAAATCTATGTTGGCAACTTGAAGATTTTATAATGAATAATTTAACTTGTAAATGCTAAGCATAGTACTATCTAGAAATAATATCTTCTTATTGATTCTTGTAATTGGCGTAGGTATTTCTTTATCTATACTCTCTTATCATTATTCTGGTCTGACCGCCGACCAAATTGGTGAAATTGCTTCTAATGATATCAGGTCTAATGCCATAATAGAAACAGATGGGTTGTCCAAGACTCTGTTACATATTATCGATCCTGTTTCTACCAATCTTGAAATCTTATCTAAAATTGTCAATTATACTAATATAGAAGGAACTAAGATAATTATGGATGCGGTTCAAAATTCAACAAAGTCACTGACTGAAGGATATTACTGGATAAATGAAAACGGCCAAATTGTTTCCATAAGTAATGTTAACTCTAGTATTATTAATTCATACAGTGGCATTGATTTAAGTAACAGAGAGTATTTTGTAATTCCTAAAGAAACCCTTGCTAGTTACTACAGTAGTGCTATAGAATCAATAGATAAAATTCCTCGACTCTATATATCATTTCCAGTCTTGGAAAGACCAAATGAAGAAGTATTTAAGGGTGTAATTGTGGCTTCCATAAAAATACATGAGTTAGGACGGTTTCTACAAAGCGAATTGGCTCCGCAAGTCGCGGGAAATGTCGGATTGATGGATAAGAATGGCATTATAATATATGGAAGTAATCCTTCTCTAATAGGTAAATATTATCTTGGTGAAGAATTTCAGTCTCTCGTACCGGAAGAAATTAGAGGTCCTTATAATTCTCTTTTAGCACGATCGCTTCAAGGATCTGCTGGAGCTGAAGATTTAATACTGTTTGGAGGAAATAAAACTACACTTACATATCAGCCTGTTTTTATAGGTGGAAAGTATTTGTGGACTTTGTTTGTTAGTTCTCCACACCAACTGGCCGCTGAGGTTGGCGTTTTAATCAATAATCAAAAAAACTTTAGCACACTAATGATATTGATAATTGGAGCTGTAGCTCTTGGTATCGCATTTTTGATTCTTTCTTGGAATAAAAGATTAGAATCAGCCGTAAGTTCTAGAACTATTGAATTAAAGGATGCAAACAATTCCCTGGTTAAATATAACAAATTATTAGAATCAGCCAATGAAAAATTAAGTATTCATGATAAGATGCAAAAAGAATTTATCAACATCGCTGCTCATGAGTTGCGAACTCCCATAATGCCAATTCTTGGAGATGCTATATATCTTGAAAAACAATTTGAGGAAGGTAAAAAAGAAGTTAAAGTTGATAGAGAACAAGTCAGCTCCATAATACGAAATGCTAAACGTCTAAGAAGACTAGCATCGGACATCTTGGATATTACTAAAATCGAAAGCCAGTCACTAAAGCTTAACAAAGAACAATTTAATCTTAATGACATAATATTGTCCTCAATAAGCGACATAAAGGCCCAGTTATTGAGTAGTAATCCTGAACAGCTTGAAAATCTAATTATTGTTTACGAACCTAAAGATGTTTTTGTCTTTGCTGATAAGAATAGAATTACACAAGTCCTTTTTAACCTTCTTAGTAACTCCATTAAATTCACTGAAAGGGGATCTATTGAGATCATCGTAAAAATTGAGAATGACTCTGCTGGTATTAAGTATGTGGTGGTGAGCATCCGAGATACTGGCCAAGGTATTGATGGAGATATTCTGCCTAGACTTTTTACAAAATTTGCTTCTAAATCATTTGAGGGAACAGGATTAGGGTTGTTTATATCCAAGAGTATTGTTCACTCACATGGAGGAAAAATTTGGGCGGTTAATAACCTTGATTTGGGTGCTACCTTTTACTTTAAAATACCGCAACAATAGCCAATTTACTGAATTTTAAATTATGTTGCCAGTTTTAGACCTATGTTTCCAATTATAATCAAATACCCGAAGCGATTAAACAAACTATTAAATTTACAGAAATTCTAATTAATTAATTTTATTGGATCTTTTACTCATTGGTTGTTCTCTTTTTCATACTTTGCTTTTTCCAATCGTCTTTTCCAAACCTTACTTGCGATAAATAACAAAAGAATAGTTATCAAGAGTGAAATTTCAAGGATGATAATACTTGTAATCGTGAGTGTTTCAAATATCTGAATTAGTATAATACCCATAATGTTGCCAGTAATCAATGCAATAAAAAAAATTTTCACCATCTCTTTCTTTGTCATTTTACAATTACATTTTTGTATAATAAATTAAATATATCTTTATTGAATTAGGATATTAAATTCTATACAATGCATTTACTAAATCGTGCAAATGGAATATCGTATTGGATACTATAGAATAATAAATCCTGGCTATGATCGATTGATATCTTAGTAGTAATTGTTAAAACCTGTTCACCCGTCCGGAACCATCAAAATCTATTCCTTCTACTTCCTTTTCTCCATCCTGCATATCTACATTATCCATTCTTCTTGTATCCGACTCGACTCCGGCATACGATTCTGGATCATTAGCAACTGTATTTCCTACCATCTAACTCCATCGGATTGTGCATACCCATGAAATACTTCATAAAAAATTCCATTATCCACCAAGCCAGTAAAAATCAAAAATGACTTCCATGATCTATTACCTTTAATGTTTAACTTGCTAACTTATTCTTGTAATTCCTATAGTTTTGAAGTTAACATGTTTGCTCTTGTTTCAGTTACCTTCTATGGGATCTTTTTCCTACAAAAATTACTTTCTTCTCAACCCTGCATACCTGCCTTTGCCCTTCTAAATCCTAAGGAATATTTCAACTCTGGGTTTAGATGATCCTGTAAATTTCGTAACTCCGGCTAGAGTATGATAGGTCAAATAATTTATAAAAATACTATTATTAAATTCAAATACTATTTATTCATCCGATTTGTTTGAACATATTACAGATGGTAACTAACGGTAATGGGAATTACTTTGAAGTCTCATTGTTTATAAATCGAAGAATAATTTAACAACAAATTTTTGACTCTTTATTCATCATGTAAATCTTACTGAAAACTGATCTTGATATTCAATGTGTCAAAAGGAACAGGTTCTTTGTCTCAGTACTTTTTATATGTGTACTATTCTAGCAATAACAAAGATGAACTAACTATACTGGATAGCTATTTATCCAAATAGTAGTCAGTCATAATTAATGGTATCTAATAAAACTATTGCTTTAGATCTTGATTCAGTTTTAGCTGACGTAATGCAGATTTGGTTGCAAGAATATAATGCCGTTTTTCACACTGATTTTAAAAAAGAGGACATATCTGATTGGCATATCTATAATATATTACCTATAAGTAAGGAAGAAATTTCCAATTTATTTATAACAGTTTGGAAAAACAGATGGCAGGATATTCCTCCTACAAGTAATGATATTTCTGAAGTGACCGGCCAATTATTAGATCAAGGATTTAGAATTTCCATCATAACAAAAAGGGAACGGGTTACCATGCCATTTGTATCCTATTGGCTTGATCTTTATAAGATATCTTTTAGTGATATAGTTTTTATATTTGATAATGCATCGAAAAATCATTATCCATTTTTTCTTTTAGTGGATGATTCTCCAATCAATGCAAAAGAAATTCTATCTCCTAAAAAAATAGTCATTTTTGATCAGCCATGGAATAGATTATTAGTAACATATACCAGGATCAGCAAATTGAATCAGTTATTTGATTTATTGTGATTCATATGATTGGTTCTTGTTTTTTTTCTATCCAACTCAATAAATATCCTATTTATTGTAGAGGCTAGCCCGTTATAATTACTTAGAAAATTACAAATTTCATCAAAAATTTCGTTATTTAAAACTGGCTTTGCTAGATAATCTAACTCTACCTCTTCTTTTTCTGTTTTCATATATATTGTTAACAAGTACTCGTTTGGTCTATTCTTCTCCTTCCTTTCATATTGCCTAATTTCAATTTTCTTTACTGTTCTTCCTTCAATAATAAAATTATGGTCTAAAATTACTTTTGTTCTAATTAAGTTTGACAGTAGTTCCTATTTTATCATTCATAAGTATAAAAGTTCTGTCTAAGAAATATATTATATTTTCTATTTATATTCTAAGAATCGTATCCACTCAGGGAACCATAACTGACTTTCGTGTACTTCAATTCCTTTGGCTAAAATCTCTGGAGAATTATAGAGTACTGAATCAACTCCTAAATCTGAAGCTATTTCTCTGTTTAAATCATCTATATATGATATTTTACCAATATATTTTCTACCTATTAGGTCTTTTTGCTGGGTATATAATCCAACTTGTCTACCATCGATTGTGGGAACATAACTTACCAATATATGTATTTTATTTACATTAGATTTCCTTAAATAAAAAACAGTTTCTATGATTGTTCCGCCAGTTTGTATCGTGCCCTGAATTGAAAGGATTTTCTTTTTATTAGTAACCGGTTCTATGATAAATTTAAGAGTTTTACCATTGGATAGTAATTTATTCTTACTAACTTGTTCAGAATAATCTATCATAGGATCGGAATCGTCATATCTGTCCTTTATGATACCTTCAACCATTTCTATTTTCTTTTTACTATTTCTAAATCCCAAGTTTAATCCCAGCGCCATGGGTCGTGTATAATCTGGCTCGGCAAGAATTAAATCTGCTTCAGCAATTTTGCTAGACAAGAATTGTGCCTGAGCCTTCCCAATGTTTTTCCTTATAGAGTAAATACTCTTACCATTAAAGACACTCGAGACATGTGATTCTCGAATAAACTCAAATGGATCCATTAAAATTCTGTTTTTGTCCAATTGTGTAAGGATATCCATTCCAAATTTTGAATTGATACGTATTAACTGTCCTGGTTCAATTTCTCCTAACTTTAAAAAGGGAAAAAAACTCTCAATGTAATTTTCCGAAGTAATAAGAAAATTCTCTTGACTCTTTTCTTTTCCTAGAAATAGTGGCTTAAAGCCCGTACTATTTCTAAAAACATAAATTTCATTTTCTATATTTATGACATAGTTTCCTCTCAGATGTCTATCTAGAAATTCAGCTGCCTTGTAAGGATCTTTTCTTATCATAAGTAATTCTCTAAAAATATGGTGAATCTGATAAAAAGGTTCAAAATTCTTCCTCTTCATTAAAGGGTGACTTAGCAATTTATCTAGATCAACGAAAAATCCATCCAGAGCAAAATTTATTTTCTCTAATCTTCTTTCCTTTGGTTTCTTTTTTGATAAATGACCAACAATAGCGTACATAGGATTATTCCCATGCTTTGCAACCTTTTCATGAATTAAATCAAATGATGGCAATGATCCGTAACCGTTTGCCTCAAATTTTCCTGCACTAATTTTCCAATAAGCTTTACCGCGATGCTGGAGTAATTGCATTCCACGAAAGACTTGATAAACCGATTTCTCATTGTTAACGTTGTCAGTCATCCTGCATGCTGCAATAATGCCTCCCATTAAATTCCAGAATTGTTTTATAGATTGAATGATAAATGTTTTGATGTTCCAAATTGTTTTTTATTGATTTCCATTTTACAAAGTAAATATATATTCCAATTCTTTGCAAGCTTTCTTCTATTGATAATTGGCTTGCTCGGTAAAGCAAATGTGGGTAAATCGACATTTTTCAATGCAGCCACTGATTCATCCGTACCAGTTGCTAATTTTCCATTTACTACAATTAATCCTAATGTTGGAGTAGCATATGTAAGGATCCACTGTGTTTGTAATGAATTAGGTATTTCAGATAATCCTATTAATTCCAGATGTATTAGCGGGGTTAGGTATATACCAGTAAAATTGATTGATATAGCTGGATTAGTGCCTGGAGCGCACTTTGGACGTGGATTAGGAAATAAATTCTTAGATGATGCGCGTCAGGCTGATGTTCTAATTCATGTGATTGATATCTCTGGTTCAACGGATGAGGAAGGTAAACTTGTTAATCCCGGTGAGGGAAATCCTTTTGTTGATATCCAATTTGTAGAAGAAGAATTCGATCTATGGATACGTTCAATTATTTTAAGGGATTGGGATAAGATAATTAGAGAAAGTGAAAATTTAAAGCAGAGAGTTGAAACCGTATTATCTAATAGACTCTCTGGTCTATCAATAAATGAACAATTAATCAGGAATTCTATGGATCAAATTGGTTTGACTAAAAAACCGGGAGAATGGACTGATGAAGACATGCTCTTATTAAGTAAACAAATCCGTATCGGATCTAAGCCCATTATTATAGCGGCCAACAAAGCCGACCTCCAATCCTCTGATCACAATCTCGAAAAACTGAAGAACATGGGAAGACCTTTTATTCCTACAGTATGTGAAGCTGAGTTGCTCTTGAAAAAGGCCTCTACGAAGAGTCTTGTTTATTATTTACCCGGGGATTCAAATTTTGAAATTAAACGGCGTGACACACTTTCACAGGAACAAATCAGCGCTTTAAATAGAGTATCTCATGTGTTGACAAAGTTTGGTTCAACGGGAATTCAACAAGTTCTAAATTATGCTTGTTTTCAGATACTAAAGAAAATTGTCGTTTATCCTGTAGAAGATGAATATAAATTAACGGACAAAAAAGGAAATGTTTTGCCCGATGCAAGAATTATTTCTGCTAATTCAACTGCCAGAGATTTAGCGTTCTTGATTCATAATGATTTAGGCAAAGGTTTTCTTTATGCCATTGATGTAAGAACAAAACAGCGAATAGGTGGGGAGCATATGCTAAAAAATGATGACATAATTAAAATAGTATCTACTACTGGTAGAAAATGAGTATGTTATGTCTGGGTATTGAAAGTACTGCTCATACCTTTGGATGTTCTATAGTGGATTTTGACAAGGATAATTATCCTAATGTTCCTAAAGACAGATTTATACTATCAGAAACAAGAGAAATTTATAAAGCATCAGCAGGTTGGGGCATTCATCCCCGGGATGCATCAAAGCATCATGCTCAAGTAGCTACTAACATTTTGAAGAGATGTCTCAACGAGGCTCATATCAATATCAAAAATATTGATCTCATTTCCTATTCTGCAGGCCCAGGACTAGGTCCATGTTTAAGGGTGGGTGCTGTTGTTTCTCGCTCATTAGCATCTTTTTATGACATACCATTAATTCCTGTAAATCATGCAGTTGGACATATAGAATTGGGAATTAAACTTACCAATTCAAATAACCCGCTCACACTTTTAGTTTCTGGTGGGCATACCATGCTACTTGTTCACTATAAAAATAAATGGAGGATCTTCGGTGAAACTCTCGATATCACATTGGGTCAGCTTTTCGATCAAGTGGGAAGAAAAATGGGTTTTGCCTCTCCATGTGGTAGTAAAATCGAAGAGCTATCTGGTCTCTCAGATGGTAATTGCTTACATTCCTTACCTTATATTATTAAAGGAAATGATGTATCTTTTTCCGGATTACTTAGTTCAGTCAAATCTTTACTTGATGATAAATCAAATCACATTTATGATATTTGCTTTTCGTTACAAGAAACTGCTTTTGCAATCATTGTCGAAGCTGTGGAGCGTGCATTAGCCTTTACAGGAAACAAAGAGTTTCTAATAGTTGGAGGTGTTTCTGCTAACAAAAGATTGTCTGAAATGCTTAACTTGGCATGTATGACCCACGGATCTGTTTTTAATTCTTGTCCTCTAAGATATTGTGGAGATAATGGTGCACAAATAGCTTGGACTGGATCTAAGATATACTCAAGTGATCAATCATATGCTGTTAAACCCGAAGATGCTTCTGTAAATCAATCTTGGAGACTCGATAGCGTATATATTCCATGGAGGTAATACTATTATTGGTTATTCTTGGTCTGTTGATTTATTTGTAATGTGATTTCTTTAGCCCAATGACCTGGATTTAGCACTCCAAATTTGTATATTTGATCGCTTTTGCGTAACTCTACGACCAGTTTCTTAATAATTCTTCCCTCAGACCTTGCTTGGGAAATATCTTTAATTTCAATTTCTATTTTTTCACCTAACAATTCTTTTGATAATGTAGCTATACGACCTTTAGTTTTTTCAAAAGTCAGTTTTTTATTTGTCAGAGTAAGAATCCCGCTCTTTAATGTGTCTTCTGAACAGTCCTCGAACAAAATTCCCTTTTCTTTATTTGGGGATTGTGAAGTGTTATCCATAATTTTTAAAGTAATGACGCATTACTAAAATTATCTATTGATTAAAGCTGGAACTTTATTAAAGAAAGGTGCAGAATCAGAATTATATTTGATTAATTGGTATGGATATCATGCAGTTTCAAAAGTCAGAATTCGTAAGGATTACCGTCATCCATCTATTGATGTTCCTTTAAGGAAACAACGAACTATCCATGAAGCTAATATTCTATCTCAAGTAAAATTGCTTGGAATAGATGCTCCTTTTGTTTACTTTCTTGATTTATCAAATTTCGAAATTATCATGGAATATATTCAAGGAAAAACCCTTAAGGATGTTTTTTCTCCAAAGCTTTGTACTACTGTTGGGAAAATAATTGGAACATTACATTCAAACAATATAATTCATGGGGACATCACAACTTCAAATTTTATAGTGTCACGCAATGGAATAATTAGCTTGATAGATTTTGGATTATCTTTCATTTCTGAACGATATGAAGATAAAGCAGCAGATATTAGATTATTTAAGGAAGTATTAAATAGCATAAACATTGAGGACTTTGACGAATCTTTTGAGAACTTTTGTAATGGTTACAACCAAAACTATACTAAAGTAACATCCACAATTTTTAAAACAGTGAACGATATTGAAAAAAGGGGGCGATATTCTAGGTCTGCATTATAAGCTAGAAAATTTCGTTTTACCATATTTTTATTATTGTATGACTCTTTTACACAATCCTTTTTCCTTATGTTGAATAAAATGGTCTTGACAAAAATCAATTTCACATTCATAGCAGTGCCATCCGCACAATATATAACAAATATTGCACTTAGAAATTGGTTTGTTATAGTCAAATTCTTTTGTTTGTTTATCACTTCTTCCCTTTTGCAGTCTTTTTTGTTGCTGTCTCATACATCTATCCTCTGTAATAGCATAAAACATCTGAACGATGTTTGAAATTTGTTCTCCAACTAAATGGATTTTCCAACCTATTTCATAAAATCACAATATTATTTAAGCTTTTCAAATAATATTTACTTATTTACTTTAATCACCTTTTTAAGTTAAGCAAAATTTACTAGGGAATGCGGGAGGTGGGATTCGAACCCACGAATCCCTAAGGAACAGGGTTGTAGGAAACCTCCAAGCTCTTTCTAAGCTTCGCACGTTTATGACCTGCGCCGTTGACCGGGCTTGGCAACCCCCGCATTACTTAATTCATGTTTAAAGCCAAATTTATCTATTGTCACTGCAATTGCAAAATGAAACTTTTCGTATCTAGAAAATTGGATCTATATCTTCTGTGGATATGTGGATATTTATGGTAGGATTAACTTTATCAAACAATAATAAGGTATGATTAAATAATTATCCAGGTAGGCTGATGATTGATGTCTAAAAAAAAGTTGTTTGGAACAAATGGCATAAGAGGAGTCTTTGGTCAAGACTTGTCAATTGAATTTCTGATCGATATTGCATTTTCACTCGGATATTATTTCGGAAAAGGACCAATAGTTTTGGGTTATGATGGTCGTTCTTCCAGTTTATGTATTTCGAAAATTGTATCCGCCGTATTAACATCCATGGGCATAGATGTTTATCAAATGGGCCTTACACCAACACCTTGTCTTCAATATACGGTCAAGAATTTGGAAATGTCTGGTGGGATTATGATTACAGCCTCACACAATCCTAAAGAGTATAATGGGTTAAAACCAGTTTCTAATCTCGGATTTGAAATATCAAGAGAAGATGAGAACAAAATAGAGGCAATATATCACGAGAAGCGATTTTTAGAGAAAAAGTATCATATTATTGGCAATATATATGATTTGAACGTTTTAGAACAATATGTCGATAAAGTTTTAACCTTCGTTGATACAACAATTATTGAAAAATCCAAAATAAGGATTGTTATGGATTGTGGAAACGGAGTACAATCAATTGTTGCGCCGTTATTAGCACGAAAACTGGGTTGTGAAGTCCTTATCCTGAATGGCTATATAGACCCCAATTTTTCAGCGAGGGGTTCTGAGCCTAAAATGGATAATTTAGCTAGCCTTAGAAGGATGGTGAGTGAGAATGGATACGACCTTGGTGTAGCATATGATGGTGATGGTGATAGGAGTATCTTCTGTGATGAAAAAGGAATAATCCATTGGGGAGATAAAACCGGATCGCTTTTATCGTATCATTTAATAAAGCATAAGAATCTTGATACCGAAATTGTATGTCCTATTAATTCTTCATTAGTGATTTCACGAATAGGAGATCTTGTTGATAGAAAAGTATATTTTACAAAAGTCGGAAGCGTTGAAGTGACCTATGGTATGAAAGATACTAATTCTCTAATTGGCTTTGAGGAGAATGGTGGTTTCTTTTATGGTCCTCTCAATTTAGTTCGTGATGGGGCAATAACCACTGCCTTAATTGTAGAAATGTTAAGCTATTATAAACAAGAGAATTTAATTAATCTAAATTACAACCGCAATAATAGTTCTCTAAATAAAACACCTACCCTTTCCAGTATTTACTGTTTGTTAGGAGAAACTTTTCAATACAAATCTAGCATAAACCTATCTAGCAAGGATGATATCAAACGAGTACTGGAGATTTGTTCTGAACATGGATCAGTAGTTAAGGTTGAGAAAGTCGATGGTGTAAAAATATGGTTTGATTCCGAATCCTGGATAATGTTTAGGCCCAGTGGTACAGAGCCTCTGATTCGAATATATGCTGAATCAAATGACAACAGTTTATTGAATTCAAAAGTAAAGGAGTATTTGAGCTTAATAAAAAAAACTTTTACTGAAATTAACATATAATAACATTTTTAATACTCTTTTTTATCATAAGTCAGAGTGGAAATGATCCCAATGGGTGATTATGAATTATGAGTAAACCATATTATGTTAAGTTCGAAATACCAAAAGATCTCGTCAACGCTATTTATGAGGCAGTAAGACTAGCAAAACAAAGTGGAAAGGTCAGAAAGGGGACAAATGAGACGACAAAAGCAATAGAAAGAGGGATAAGCAGACTCGTTGTCATTGCAGAAGATGTTGAACCTCCAGAAGTAGTAGCACATTTACCAATTTTATGCGATGAACGTTCTTCTAAGTATGTTTTCGTACCTAGTAAGAAAGAGTTAGGTAATGCTTTGGGAATAGATGTAGGATCTGCAGCTGCAACAATAATAGATGCCGGTGAATCCCAACAAATTCTTGATCAAATTACAAACACAATTGACAATCTAAATAGCAAGTCTGAGTAATACGGTGTATTCAAATAGATGAGTAAGACTGAAGAGAAAGTTATTCCAGCGGAGGTCATACAAATTGTAGGGAGGACAGGTATAGCTGGAGAAGTAATTCAAGTACGTGTAAGAATATCCGAAGGAAAAGACAAAGGAAGAATTTTGACTCGAAACGTTAAAGGTCCAGTTAGAATGAATGATATTTTAATGCTGAGAGAGACTGAGCGAGAAGCTAGAAAGATAAAGTAATGCTTAAAATAGGGATCAATTGTAGGTGGTTAAAGAATGAGTAAGAATATTGCTTCTTTGAGAAATTGTTTTTTTTGTGGTAAACGTGTTGATACTGGAAAAGGAATAATGCTCGTAAAAAATGATGGATCAATTCAATGGACCTGTTCTTCTAAATGTAAAAAAAATTTACGTAATCTAAAGCGTGATCCGCGAGTATTTAAATGGACTAATAAGTATATCAAAGGTGGAATTAGGAAGCAAAAGTAAAATGGGTGTAGAACAGACTCTAATACTTATCAAACCAGATGCATTTAAACGAAAATTAACTGGAAAAATACTTCAAAGATTTGAAGAAAAAGGCTTTAATATAATACAATTAAAAACATATGACTTTACTCCTACAAAAGCACAGGAATTTTATTCGATTCATAAGAGCAAACCCTTTTTTAATGAACTTGTATCGTTTATATGTTCAGGTACAGTTGTAGCTTGTGTATTAAATGGAAACAATGCCATTAGTACTGTTAGAATAATGATTGGCTTAACTAAATCGTTTGATGCATCCCCAGGGACCATTAGGGGTGATTTTGGTTTAGGAATTACTGATAATATAATTCATGCATCTGATTCGCATGAAAGCTTCATAAAAGAGTCAACAGTAGTATTTTCTTAAGTGCATCTACGTCAGCCTGTAGTGGTAGTATTAGGTCATGTAGACTCGGGTAAAACATCATTACTGGACAAGATACGTGGCACATTTGTTCAATCTCGCGAAGCAGGTGGTATTACTCAGCATATAGGAGCAAGTTTTTTTCCGATAGAGATAATTCAAAAATTAACTGGACCATTGTTCAAGAAACTAATCTCTCACGATAATTCTATTCCTGGATTATTGGTGATTGATACACCAGGACATGAGGTATTTGCAAACCTGAGAATGCGTGGAGGATCAGCTGCAGATCTCGCAGTAGTCGTTGTAGATGTAAACAAGGGGTTTGAGCCCCAAACAACAGAGAGTATAAATATTCTTAAAAATAGAAAAGTTCCTTTTGTAGTGGCAATAAACAAGGTAGATCGCATCACAGGGTGGAAAAAAGGAATAACAAATTTTATCACTGAAGAAATCAAAGTTCAACCAAAAGAAGTTCGATTAGATCTTGATAATAAAATGTATAGTGTATTAGGATCTTTATCTCAGTTAGGCTTTAGCTCTGAAGCATTTTGGCGAGTCAAGGACTTTACTAAGGAGGTTGCCTTGGTACCTGTTAGCGCATCAAGCGGGGTTGGCATACCGGAGCTATTGACCGTATTAGTAGGTTTGAGTCAACAATTTATGGTAAAAAAATTGGAAAGACACGAGGGATCAGCTAAAGGAATAGTTCTGGAAGTGAATGAAGAAGTTGGACTAGGACCTTCTGCTAATGTGATCCTGCTAGACGGGATTATAAAACAGGGTGATTCTATAGTAGTTGCAAAACGTGATTCAGTAATTGTGACAAGGATCAAATCATTACTTTTGCCAAAACCACTTGATGAAATGAGGGATCCACGAGATAAATTCCGCCATGTGAAAATGGTGATTTCAGCGGCAGGATTGAAAATTACATCACCTGATCTGGAGGGTGTGATAGCTGGTAGCCCATTATACGGGCTCTCAGCTCCTGATGATGAGCCTAGGATAAAAAGTTTGGTCGAGTCAGAAGTCAAATCTGCACTAATAAATACAGATTCAAATGGCATCATTCTTAGATGCGATACTATTGGTTCAATTGAAGCCATCTCAGAAATGTTAAGAAAAGAGAATATTCCGATAAGATCTGCAGATATAGGTCAAATCAGTAGAAAAGATATAATGACTGCATCCGCAGTCAAGGAAAAAGACAGGTACTTTGGAGTAATTTTGGGATTTAACGTGAAGGTGTTAGAAGATGCAGAGAGAGAATCAAATGAAAGAGAAGTTAAAATTTTTAATGAGAAAGTTATTTACAATTTGGTACGAAGCTATACTGATTGGGTATCATACCAAAAGAATCATGAGGATTCGATTTTATTTAACGAACTATCACCGATTTGCAAACTTGAATTTATGAAAGGATACGTCTTTAGAAGAAGCGATCCTGCTGTATTTGGAGCAGAAATCAGTATTGGTAGGATGAAGCAAAAAATGTCTATTATGAATCCAGAGGGTAAAAAGGTGGGAGTAATTCATCAAATTCAGGATAAAGGTAAATCCATTGAAGAAGCAACTCGAGGAATGCAGGTCGCTGTTTCAGTAAATGGACCTCAAATCGGACGTCAAATCAACGAAGGAGATGTATTTTATACGTATTTGGATAGTCGACAAGCTAAATTGCTTCTGAATCGATTTAATCACAGACTTGACGAAGAGGAAAAAATTATATTGAATTTGATCGTTAGCATACGTAGGAAAACGGATCCCGCATTTGGATATTTGTAAAATTTCGTAATAGATCCTATCTCGTATTTATATAGCGTCGATATTGTAATTAATATAAAGTATATGAAGGACTTCAATATCATTGGAAAAATCTATTTTGCTCCTAATACCTCTGATACTGAATTAATCGAAAGGGCTAAATTAAAATTGAAAGAGAATGGGATTTCTGAAGAAAGCATTGAAATTAATTACAATGTTCAAGAACTAAATGAAGGAGACTTGTACATAAGTTATGATCCGCCAGATTTGGTATTGAGAAGAGTTTATGCTAAAACTCCAAGCGGTTTTATTAAGATGAAAAGTTTAAAGTCCATAAAACTTTAGATATTCGTTAATTTGAGATATTTTCACCTTGTTTATCTAGCGCTTTGAGCAATTCATCCAAGTCTTCGCTAACTTTGATCCTTGTGATCGTATTTCGCAATGCATTTCTTAAGGTGATCTCTCCCTCGTTTTCTATATCTTCTTTTTTCAGAATAATTATATTTTTACCCTTTTTATTTTCAGCTTCGCTAATTTGTTTTGAAAATGATCTCTTTAACAAGTCATATTCTATAGGTATATTTTTTCTTCTTAGAACTGACGCCAAATGCTCGGCATACCCAAATATTTCAAGGGAGTCATAAACGATAAAATTAACACCATCATCATCATTTGTGCGCTCTCTTATCAAATCTTGATGTTTCATCGCCATGATGATGCGTTCAACTCCGCCGGCGGCACCTGTGGCACCTGCGTCTCTTCTTCCAAAAATCTCTGTGAGGTTATTGTAGCGTCCTCCGCCAACTATAGCTCCAAAATTGTTACTTGTATCAATAGCTTCAAAGACTATTCCAGAGTAATAGTCCAAACCTCTTACAATTCCAAGATTGATTCTTATATTGATTATTCCTTTATTGTATAACGAATTGATAATTCTTTCTATTTCATACCATGATTGTAAACCAAGAGGCCTTATGATCTTGTTAATGCAATCAAAAGGACCTATGTTATCTGCAAATTCCATGATTTTTAATAAAATGTCTTTACCAATTTTGTCTTCATATTCCTTTAATACTTCTGTTTTTCCTTTTTTTGGTATCTTGTCTATCGCTCTAAAGATCTCAATAAGTCTGTTATTATCTGTAACCTTGAGAATATTTATTATATATTCTTCTATGAGGGATCTACTATTGATCTCTATCATGATATTTCTTAAACCTAATTTATTCAGAAAAACAGATGTGAATTCTATTATTTCAGCATCTGCTTCTGTGGAAGAAGGCCCGTAAATTTCGATATCCCACTGGTGAAAGAATCTGTACCTTCCTGCCTGTGGTTCATCATACCTCCAGACCCCGCCAAACGAAGCTATTTTTGCAGGAATCTTTAAATCTCTTCTTGATGCAAAAAATCTGGTTAGACCAATTGTTATATCAAATCTTAGGGCAACTTCGCGGTTACCTTTATCTATGAAGTTGTAAATCTCCTTAGTTATTGCTGGGCCAGACTTAGACTCTAGCGTGGATAATAATTCTAATGGAGATGGTTCCATGATTACAAAATTAAAAATCCTTGCAGATTCGATGAATGTATTTCTTATTTGGTTAATATTTTTAAACTCCTCGGGCTCTAGGTCTCTCATTCCTCTTGGCAACAAAAATCTCATTCTAGACTAGAGTGCTATTGTTGTTTTAATTTAGATTTTCCGGTTCATTATAATATCTAACAATGCTATACTTATTTCCATGTCTCATGGAAACGTTGAGTATCTTGAGCATATGACAGATGCATACGTTCGCATACGTGGACGTAATTTGGAGGAGGCATTTGAATATGCTGGAAAGGGATTGGTAGGTATTATGTATGATATTGAAAGCGTTAAAACTAATCGACAAGTCCTCATAACGGCTGAAGGAATAGAATTAGAAAATCTTTTGTTTGATTGGCTTGAAAAAATCTTGTTGATAATGTTGATCGACAAGTTAATCATGTCAGAGTTTAAAGTTAAAATCATTCATGATGGCAAATCCGGTCAGTATTGCATTCGTGGTTTTGGAAAAGGTGAGCAAATTAATCCACACAGGCATGAGCTTAAGGTAGAAATTAAAGGGATCACTTATCATGAAATGAAAATTGTCGAAAACAAAGACGAAGATCAAGTAATAGTTGAATATATAGTAGATTTATGAATTTGGACTGCTTTGTTAATATAATATTACATTTATTTTCAAATCGAGTATTAGTCACATGTTATGATTACACCGAAGCTTTGTATTTTGAATATCACACACAATCTAGTCAATGGTAAAGTCTTATATATCAATTATCGATATAGATTATCCGTAAAAATGACAAATGAATCAGGAGCTACCACCTCTAGTGCTATTATTGAACTGTCTGAAACCAATTTTGAATCATTTATTGCTGAGAATAGAATCGCCTTAGTTGATTTTTGGGCAACATGGTGTGGTCCTTGCCAATTTATGTTACCAATATTCGATAAATTGTCCAAAAAATACTCGGACAAAGTTAGGTTCGGTAGGTTGAATGTAGATGACAATCAGTCTATTGCTATGAGCTTGGAAGTCTACGCTATTCCTACCTTTATTATATTTGTCAATGGTAACGCAGTTGATAGAGCTGTGGGGGCAGTGGGTGAGAAGGGACTGGAAGCTCTATTACAAAAAAACCAAAAATAGTAAGCTGAATACGTATTCAGATATGTACTTGTGAATTTACTTATGCTGCAATTCTTAACTATGTAGGTTATTGTCAGTATTTGTATTTATACCAATGTATTAAGTTTTAATTATAAATATCAATCGAGTTGAAAACTTGTATTTAATTATTAGAAAGAATTTATTATTGAGTTAATTTAGTTATTTTAAGTGAGACAAAATACTTGACGGAGACTCTTTCTTATGATATAATTATAGTAGGTTCTGGTTTGGCTGGGCTTCGGGCTGCGATAACTGCAGCATCCAAATACAAAATGCTAAAGATTGCTGTCTTGTCAAAAGTACAGGTGATGCGTTCTCATTCAGTGTCTGCAGAGGGTGGAACAGCTGCCGTACTTTATGATAATGAGGGTGATAATATCGAGTCTCATATATATGATACTATAAAAGGGAGCGACTTTTTGGCGGATCAAGATGTAGCTGAAAGACTTGTTAATTGGATTCCTAGGGAGATTATCCAACTTGATAGATGGGGTATGCCTTGGTCTAGGCGTGAGAATGGACGAATCGATCAGAGGAAATTTGGTGGATATTCTTTCCCTAGAGCTACATATGCTCAAGATAAAGTTGGGTTTTATGAGATGCAGACACTATATGATACATGTCTTAAATTTGACAATATTTCTTTCTTCAATGAGTGGTTTTGTACTTCTATTCTCCATGATAGAAATAATTTTCAAGGATTTACTTGTATCGAAATGAAAAGTGGGAATTTTGTAAACGTCATTGCTCCAGCAGGAATAATCTGTACTGGTGGTGCTGGCAGAATTTTTAGCTTCTCTACCTATGCTTATTCCTCTACTCCTGATGGCCTGGATATGGCATATCGAGCAGGAATGGCCTTAAAAGATATGGAATTTGTTCAATTCCATCCTACAGGAATTTTGCCTTCTGGAATATTAATTACCGAAGGTGCTCGTGGAGAGGGAGGATATTTGATCAATTCTGAAGGTGAGCGCTTTATGAAAAACTATGCTAAAGAAAAGTTGGAATTAGCCCCTAGGGATGTTGTATCCCGCTCTATGATTACAGAAATCCAGGCAGGTAGAGGATTTAAGCACATAACAGGAATTGATTGTCTCAAATTAGATCTTACCCATTTAGGTGAAGAAAGAATTAAGGAAAAACTTGCTGGAATAAGAGAAATTGGAATCAAGTTTTCAGGAATTGATGTTATTAATGAACCTATTGAAGTAAGGCCTGTATGTCATTATATGATGGGCGGAATTCACTCTAACTTGGATGGGGCGACCGAGTTTAATGGTCTGTGGGTAGCAGGAGAGGCATCTTGCAACAGTACTCACGGAGCCAATAGACTAGGTGCAAATTCTACCTCTGAATGTCTGGTTTGGGGTGCTATAACCGGAGACATGGCTGCAAATTATGCCATTAATAAAAAGAATGTATCGATAAATATCGATAATAAGCAATTTTTGCAAGAAGAAAAAAGGATCTATGATGGAATATTTCGAGGACGCGGTAATGTGAATCCTTATGAAATCAGAAAGACTTTAACTGACACTATGGACGAAAAGGCATATGTTTACCGAAATGAAAATGATTTGATAGATGGATTAAAGAAAATTCGTAGTCTTAAATTATTATCATGGAAACATGTCGATGATCAAGCGAAGGAATACAATACTAATTTTATTAATGTAATGGAAATAGATTCGATGTTACGGGTGGCGGAAGTGGTGTTATTGGGTGCAATAAATAGACGTGAATCTAGGGGAGCTCATTCCAGAATTGATTATCCTAATCGTGATGATAATAACTTTTTAAAACATACTCTTGCATACTATAGTAGTGATGATAAGGAGCCAAGAATGGAGTGGCATCCTGTTGTATTTACAAGATATGCTCCGGTGGAGAGAAAATACTAATGGATCTAAAGTCAAGTGACAATAATAATTCTAAGATTAATCCTAGTGATAATACCCCAATAGATAACGGACGTGAAGGTCTAAAGGGATGGCTTAATCCTGCTAGATATGGTTGGGAGAGAATATCCTATTGGTTACAGCGTTTGACTGGCATTTTTTTGTTGATATATTTTATAGGACATGTATATGAAACTAGCTCCCTGGTGAATGGAATAGATGCTTGGAATAGTATGTTGGAGTTAACTCAAACAACCGGAGGACACGTTTTTCTAATGTTAGTTATTGGAGCAAGTACTTTTCATACCGTTAATGGGATAAGACTTATTTTTACAGAGTCTGGTATAGGGCTAGGTAAACCGGGACGTCCTGATTATCCTTATGATGCTACTTCTCTAAATTATAAACAAAAGTCTGGAATCTGGGTTGCCCTTGTGTTAGCGATAATTGCTATGCTGTATGGTGGGATGGTTATGTTTGGAGATGCAAGCTAAAAAAATGTTGGAGAATTGTGAACTTATGACAATTAGAAGTTTTTGGGAGTCTAATATTTAAAATGCCGTTGTTGAAACTACGCGAGAGTCAAATAATGAAGATTCATTATTTGACTGGGATATGTGCCTTATTCTTTGTAGCTATTCACATACTATTTAGACTTATTATGCCATTTGGACAGAGTTTGGAATATGAAAATGTCGTAGCCAACTATCATAACGTATATTATGTTATATTATTAGAATTGATGTTGATTTTTATTTCAATTCATGGATTTAATGGTTTACGTGTTATTTTGTTAGAGCTTAAACAAACTCCTTGGTGGGAATCCACAATGACTATATTGGTGTTGGCTGCAATGATAGCTGTCATTGCCTATGGTACAAGAACCATTATCATTGGAAGTGGCTTGTGAAATGTATAAGGTAACTTATAAGCCAAACTTATTCAACAAATCTATCCAAATAATAATTGAATGTAACAGAGAAGAAATAGGTGAGTAAAATGAGTGAAGAAACAAGCAAAATAAAATTAAGAGTATTTAGAACAAATTACAACAAATCGGGTTCTTCATATTTTGATGAGTTTGATGTGTCTGTCAAACGCTGGACTACAGTTTTGGATGCATTATTAGACGCAAAAAGCTATTCAGATAGCAGTTTAGGAATACGCTATTCCTGTAGAATGGCTTCTTGTGGATCGTGCGGGATGAAAATAAATGGTAAACCACGTCTAGCATGTTATACCAAGATATCTGAACTAAATGATCAAACGGTAGTTTGCGAACCTTTGCCTAATTTCCCGCGGATAAGAGATTTGGTAACTGATTTTACCCAATTCTTTGCTCATCATAAAAATATGGAACCATATATACATAATGAAATTGTATCGACTCACGTCACAGAGAAAGATGAAATAGTTGAATTTAAACAAACACCTGAAGAAGTAGAGAAGTATTTGCAATTCTCTTATTGCATTAGATGTGGGTTATGCTATTCTGCATGTCCTACAGTGGCCACTGATTCAAAATTTGCTGGACCCCAAGCTTTATCTCAGGCCTATAGATACTTGGCTGATAATAGAGATGATGATAGATCAACGCGATTCAAGATAATTGATGAGCGACATGGAATTTGGAGATGTCATTTTGCAGGATCTTGTAGTAATGTATGTCCGAAAGGCGTTGATCCTGCATTAGGAATCCAACTTCTAAAAGGCCATTTAATGGGTATTTCAAAGAACGATAAAAAAATTGCTTCTCTGCGATCAAAAGATGAGTGATAATATATGAGAGAACGCTTTTATTGAATTATTAGAAAACCTGCCGTTTCTCTTTTATTTGTTGTTATCCTCTTTATTTTCTATAGGTCTTTTACTTTCATTAACCTGTTTATTTATAGCCTCTGCCATGAAATGATTGCTTACGTTTACTTTTACATCTTTAATACCTTCAACGTTGAAAATATTATCCCTTACATCTTGTGCTATCTTAAATCCAAATACTGCTGGACAAAAGGGACTGGTAAGATGTAAATCAATGTTGACTTTTCCCTTGTCTATATCTACCTTATCTATCAACTCCAGTTCCATTATAGATACTCCTATTTCTGGATCAACTATTTTTGTAAGTTCATCAAATATTTGTCGCCTAGTTAATTGCAAATCTTGAGACATATATGTAATATAGTTGGCTTTCCTATTTAATAATTATTTAATAGTTCAGAGTTGTGAGTTAATAATTTTATTATATTAAAATAATAGCACAAGTAAAATTTTTAGATGTATAGATCTCGGCCCAGCGGAAATTTAGATAATAGAGCTCTATCTTTTCTATCGTCTACAACAGAAGATGCTGACTTGTTTTACTATGATCTTTTGGGAAGTCAAGCTCATGTACTAATGTTATATGAATCCAATATATTGTGTAAAAAAGAGACAATAGAAATTCTTAAAGCGATTGATCAGTTATTGTCTCGTTCTGACACTTTAAATGAATATGCGGATCCTGTCTCTGAGGATATTCATGAAATGATCGAGTCGGCCATAATTAAAATGACAAGTATCGATGCCGGAGGCAAGATGCATACTGCAAGGTCTCGAAATGATCAAGTCGTGTTGGATATTAGAATGAAACTCCGTGATGAATTAAATAGGATATCATCACAATTACTAAGGTTAATAAAATCTCTTTTGATGAGGGCTAGGGAAAATATTGATACAATTATGCCGATGTATACACATTTACAACAAGCTCAGTTGGGTGTGTTATCTCATTATTTCTTGTCATATTGTTTTTCACTAATAAGAAATTTTGAAAGATTTTCTGAAGCATATAATCGAATTAATATATCACCCCTTGGTGCATGTGCGATAGGTGGTAGCAGTATGCCTATAGATCGTGAAAAAGTAGCAACATTACTAGGATTTTCAGATATTGTTTACAATAGTGTTGATGCAACAACCTCGCGCGATTTTTTGATCGAATTTTCCTCTATTTCTCTTATTACTATGCTTGATCTTTGTAGAGTATCTGAAGATTTTATCGTTTGGTCTACATCAGAATTTGGATTTATCATTCTAGATGATCGATATAGTTCTTCCTCCTCAGCTATGCCGCAAAAAAAGAATCCTGACCCTCTAGAATTAATCCGGGGAAAAACTGCAGTGATCGAGGGTCATCTAGTTGCAGTTTCTTCAATCATGAAAGGTCTAACATCAGGTTATAGCCGAGATTTACAAGAGATAAAACCCTTGTTATGGAAAATCTCTACAGTACTAGAGAGTTCTATTGAAATAATAAATGGTATTGTGTCCACAATATCCATAGACCACGATAAGATGTATAGTGCCTCTGCTACCAGTTATGCTATATCTCTTGATATATCTGAACAATTAATTAAAGAGGGGAATATTTCCTTTAGGCTATCCCACAAAGTAATAGGTGCCATTGTAGATTATGCTTCAAGACATGGAAATATCTCTTTAAGTTCATTGACGATACCCGATATTACTATTGCTCTAAAAAAAATTAACTTTTCGCATCCTATCCTTACGGCGGAGAAGATTCTAAGCATAATTAAGCTAATTACTCCAGAAAACTCTATAAAATTTCGTATAACAAAAGGTTCACCAAATAAAAGTGAACAAATAGTGATGATTAATTATATAGATAAAATAGTTAGTGACTATGAGAATGATCTTGAACTTCGTTCAAGCAAATTATACTTGGCAAAAGATCATTTGGATAAGAAGATTAAACAACTGATCCATGAATCTTCATAACACTTAATAAGAGATTATATACATTTAGAAAAAATCTTAGATTTAAATTATCCTCTGAAATTACTTTTATTGATGTCAGAAGTACAATCACAACCTAACCAACAAAATAAAGAAAATACGCCTACAAGAGATGCAATTTATATTGGAAAAAAACCATTGATGGCATACGTAACTTCAACCCTCATTCAGCTAGCAAATCAACCTTCTGTAACCATTAAAGCGCGTGGTTTAAGCATTGGTAGAGCTGTAGATGTATCGCAAATAATCCTTAAGCGGATGGAGAATGCTGGTTATGCTGTTGGAGATATTAGAATCGGATCTGAAACAGTTCAAGCAGAAGATGGCAGAACTAGAAATGTTTCGACAATAGAAATTGAGATAAAAAGAAATTCTTAAATATCTTTGAGCTAATTTTTGTCCCATGTGCTATGGAAAAAAAAGTTGCTGCAATATTTTTAGCACATATTAACCCATTAACTATTTCACATGAGGCAATCATTCAAAAACTTTTGCAAGATTACAGTGTTCATATTTTCCCGGTTAGGTTTCTAAAAGATAATCTCGAGGTTAACACTCGAAGTTTTCCTTTTTCGTATGAGATACGCAAACAAATGATACTAGAATCCTTTGACTTTAACGAAAATATTCATGTCCATGGAGACTATGCATTTCATTCTCCATACATTCAATATTTTCCTCCATTTGTTTCACCAGCTTTTAAAAGACTAAAAAACAAAATAATGATTAACATACGTGAAAATTCTTTCATAACTTATACTGGAGACAGAGCTGAGAGGGTTTTGTTATCTGTATTTGGTTTTAATCCTGTCAAAGCCAATAGACAGGTTATTTCCTCTACAAATGTAAAGAACATGCTATATGATTCTGTTATGCATCAGAATAGATTGTCAGATAACATTGAGCTCACTCAAGACGGTATGAAATGGAATGATTTTGTATCTCCTAAAGTCGTGGAAGTAATAAAAAAAAATTGGGAAACCGTAAGAGTTTTTTCGATCTCCAAGGACGAAACCGTCCGTGTTATGGGAATGAAGTTTCCAAAGAATGGATTCCTATAAACAGTCAATTACAAATTTAACACTTTTATAGAAGTAAAAAACTTGCAAAACTATGAACAGTAAGAATGCCGATTTTATTTGGTTTGATGGTGAATTTAAACCGTGGGATTCAGTAACCGTGCCCATAACTACTCATGCAATACATTATGGAACATCAGTTTTTGAGGGGATAAGAGGATACTCTAATGATGAGAATCTTTTTGTTTTTAAACTTAAAGAGCACATGCAAAGACTGATCCAATCAGCAGAAGTTTACTCTATTAATTCCCGCTATACTTTATCTGAAATATGTACTTCTACTGTCGAATTACTAAAAAAAAATAATATTAGACGGTCTTGTTATATCCGGCCTCTATTATTTGTCGGATTACATGGGATCGATCTTAATGTCACTAAGAATTCTCCTTCTCATTTGGCGATCATTGCGTTCCCATTCAATAGATATTTCCCAGAAACAGGGATAAGAACCTGTATTTCATCGTGGAGGCGGATAAATGAGAACTCTACTCCACCAATGGCCAAAGCAGGTGGCAATTATATGAATTCAGTACTTGCTACCCAAGAATGTAAAAGAAATGGCTACGATGAATCAATTCTATTAGATTACCAAGGTAACGTCAGTGAAGCACCCGGGGAAAACATCTTTTTGGTCAGAGAAAATAAAATTTATACACCTCCGCTATCTGATTCTGTCTTAGAAGGAATTACAAGAGATACTGCAATAACATTAGCCAGATATTTGGGGTATGAAGTACAAGAACGATCTATAACCCGTACAGAACTTTATATCGCAGACGAATTATTTGTAACTGGTACAGCCGCAGAAATTACTCCCATAATAAGCGTAGATAATCATAACGTAAGTAATGGCGAAGTAGGTAAAATCACAAAGAAAATTTCAGATTTATACCAAAAAATTGTGATATCTCAAATTCCTGATTATAGCGATTGGCTTACTCCAGTATGGTAAATATTTATTACAATTATTTGAAATGAATTTAAGAACAAAATAGAGGTAAATTAGGCATTTGAATAAAAAGTCAACAAAAATAGCCGTAATCGGTACCGGTGGCTGGGGAAAAAACCATGTTAGAGTTTTAAATGATCTAGGTGTATTAACTGCTATTTGCGATTCAGATGAAAATAGAACTACAATGCTTTCAAAAAAATATAATATCAATTCCTATCCATCCTTAGATCAGTTACTTGAAAACGAAACAAAACTTGATGCCTGTTTGGTTTGTACCCCTACCAAAACACATTTTCAAGTTGCTCAAGAAATAATGAAAAATAAAATAAACGTATTTGTAGAAAAGCCATTATCTTTTTCTTCAATAGAATGTGAAAAACTTGTCAAATTGTCCGAATCAAATCATGTAATTTTGACCGCTGGTTATATCGAGCGTTTTAATCCTGCTGTCCAAGATCTCAAAAAGATCATTGATGAAAACACTTATGGTGAACTATTAATGATGGAATTTCACCGAGAGAATCGTATGCCCTTGCATATAAAAGATGTCGGTATAATTTATGATACTTCTGTACATGATATCGATACTGCTATGTTTATATTTAATAGCAAACCAAATGTTGTCTTTGCACGTGCAGGTAAACGATTCCATAATTCCGAAGATTTTGCTACAATAATGTTGGGCTTTCCAGATCAAAAAGTTGCCATTATTGCATCAAATTGGATTACTCCAAAAAAAGTTAGGCGATTTTCCGCTGTTTGCTCCGAAGGGACCATTACGGGTGACTTTTTAACACAAGAAATACGAATAGATGACGAAAACAAAACCCTGATCCCACGAAGAAATTTTAAAGAACCTTTAACCCTAGAATTGGAAAATTTTATCAAAGCTATTACTGGAGATATTACTAAGTTTTTAGTAACCCCAGAGGATGCAACAGCGGTAACCCGAATTGCAGAAGCGGCATTAATTTCTAGTAATACTGGTAACCCAGTTTATTTATCATTTTAATAGATTTACTGGAGCTAAGTCTTACTTTTTTATTGTCATATCAATTTTAATAATTGGTTATGAATGTCACGAGTCGATATTAGAATTATTTTTTATCTTGATTTTACAGTTAAGTTATACCTCCCCAGTAGATATGATATTGGAATATCACAATATTGTGCTCTATTAAGTAAATTATAAATTGATAAGGATGAAAGTTTATGTGACTATAATGCCTGAAAAAAATCATGAAACCTCGCCGATTAATTTTGTATCGCCTAACGCTTCAATAGGCAATAATGTTAAGATATGGCACTTTGCATATGTAGGTAATGATACTATTATTGGAAATAATGTAATGATAGGATCGCTTACTCACGTAGATTATGGAGTCAAGATTGGGAACAACTGTAGAATCGAGGGATCAGTATACATTCCTCCACTTACTGAAATTGGAAATAATGTTTTCATCGGTCCAGGCACCACATTTACCAACGACCCATATCCAATGAGTAAAAAAATGGTTGGTGTAATTGTTGAAGATGGAGCTATAATTGGTGGACGTTCTGTTATCAAACCTGGTGTAACCATAGGTAGGAACAGCGTAATTGCTATGGCTTCTGTTGTAACCAAAGATGTACCTCCAAATGTGGTGGTAATGGGACACCCTGCTCAAATAAAATACGACAGATCTCAATATGATCAGAAAAAAATTAACTGGGAAAGTATGAATTAGCATAGTATCTAATTAACCTTGCATAGCTATTACTACACATTAAAAGCAAAGCTGTCTGTTAACACTATCAAATATGTGCAATAAAGGGGGGGTTTGCGTATATAACGATACACCAATTACACTCACTTCAGAGAGAGATAATCATTCGTCAGTGGGGAAAATAGTTAAAATGGTCAAGTTGGTATCAATTATAGCATTAGGTAATTAAATTTCTATTGTATCAAATGTAGAATTAGCAGATATTACAACTATTTTATAATTCGGATGGTGTTGATTGATATTCTTATTCATTCTATCAATTATTTTAGTATGATCAAATTTTGAACATGCAATTATTATGTTATTTAGAGAAGTAGGGATATAATTATCTGAATCTTGTATTTCAACTTCTGCAATGTAATCTCTAAGTTTTGATTCTAACAATTCCCGAATGATTGTTTTATCTCCTCTAATTTCATGATTATCAATTGTCCAAAGGATCGTTACTTTGGTTCTACTTGCTTTAATCTCTCTACTTTTTAACTGATTTCTTGTTTCATCAACCAAACTTTTAATAAATCCTTCAATAGACTTAATTGTACCATTAACTAAATAACTTAGTGCCACTGAACCCGAAAGTGAATGGCTAATAATTCTAAGATCAAACAGACCATTTGCTATTTCATCAAAGTAAACTTGCTCATGAATTTCATCAAAAATTTCTTTTTTATCTTCTCTTAGTTTTGCTAGTTTCGAGATTTCGTTAATGCATATCAAGTTTGAGTATCTATTTATGATATCGATCGAATGATTCAATTCAGCCGAAACTATACTGCTTATTTTCGAATCAATTTGGGTATAATTATTTTTACTAATCAAATTCAATATTCTGTTCATAAATATATCCGTGTCATTCTGTTGATAAGATCCTATTATTGTTGTGCCAGCGTTATTATGAAACATTATTGGATTATAGTAATATAGAATATCGGCTCCAATAATTAAACCCGATTGATGTTCAATGAGATTAATTATCTCGTTATTTCCACCAATTCCAATTGGAACATTCACAACTATTGCTGTATTTTTACTCAAATACATGATCAATTCTTTGAATTTTTGAATTATCTCGTTTTTTACATCTTGATTTATTTTCCTTATCCTGGGTGCAAAGAAAATCACAGGTGCGTTGATTATAGCTTTATCAAAAGGCTCCAAACTGAGTAGGGGCTCCTCGTCGGTCAGGAAGTTAATGTTTGAGTATTCTTTTACTATTTCTGGAGTTAGAATTATTCCAAGCCTAGAATTCTCATCGATTATTATTACTTTAGACTGTTCTTGTATTATTTTTTTTGCAATTTCATAGCCTTCGGTACTTAATCCGTAAATTACTATGTAACCATTCTTAGATGTTCCTCCATGCATTATAATTTTTTCTTTATTGTCTAGAATACTGCTAAAATTATTGATTTGTACTTGTTCGGAATATACCGATTTTTCACCATCACCTTCTTCAGAAGGTATCTTTCCTGAAATCCTCTATTCCCCCAATAACTTACTTTTTCCTTTATTTATTTAGTTTTGGATTTATTGATTTTAACTGCAATTTCGATTGCATACTTAATCGGATAGTCAAAGCGAAAGAATTTTTTAATATCATAGAATTACTCTAAATGTGAAGATCTGGTTTGACATTCTGACCCCAAAACAAATAATGTTTTTCAGTCCTGCTATTGCTATTTTGCAAAACGAAGGTCATGATATTCTAGGTACATCTAGGGACTATAGAGAAGCAAACGAATTGTCAAGACTAAAGGGTTTGAATCTATTAAAGGTGGGCAGGCATGGCGGATCAAATCTATATGAAAAGCTTTTTCAAAGCTCAAAACGCGTGGTTGAATTAACAAAGATTGTATCTAAATTTTCACCTGATTTGGTTGTTACTTTTTCATCTCCTGAGGCTTCACGTGTTGCTTTTGGTTTAGGGATTAAACATATTGGTTTTAATGATTCACCCCATGCTGAGGCTGTCGCGCGATTAACAATTCCATTATTGACAAAATTGTTTTCGCCATCTTCAATACCGTTAGCAGCTTGGGAAAAGTATGGGATATCTCCAATGGATATAGTCAGCTATAATGGACTGGATCCAATAGCATGGCTCTGCCAACAAATCGATGTTAATGCCGCCAAATCACTTAATACCCGAATATATTCTATTCATAAAGATCGAGATCACCCATTCTTGACAAGCTTAGGAATTGATGAATCAAAAAAATCCATACTAATAAGATTGGAAGAATCAAAGGCTGCATATATTTCTGACAAGAATTTAAGAATTCAACCACTGTCATTTGTTGATCATGTGGTTGATACTTTCGGTGCAAAAAATAATGTTATTATTCTTTGTAGATATCCAGACCAAATCATAGAAATGTCTAAAAGATTTGCAAATAAAGCTTTAGTACTAAAACAGGTTATTGATGGATTACAGTTGTTAAAGGAAGTGGATATATTTATAGGGGCGGGTGGGACTATGACAGCCGAATCTGCATTATTAGGCAAGCCAACAATTTCAATAGCACCTATTCAATTCTATATTGATGATTATTTAAAGAAAATTGGACTAGTCCAACAAGTCTTAAACCCCACAGAACTAGATAAATTGATAGTTTCATTTCTGATTGATGAAAAGAGATGTGATGAGATTAGGAATAATGCAAATATAATAATTAGTAAGATGGAAAATCCCATTGAAAAATTAATTGCATACATTTCTACTTTAAAAATAAAATAAATTCGTAAAATTAATAACATGCGTACATACAATATAAAAATGCCCGGAAGCCCGGTAGTATTTTTAAATGCCGAGTGTAGTGGCCAAGCATAGAGGCCTTTGGAGCCTTTGACCCCAGTTCGAATCTGGGCCGGGCTACTTGAGATATCATGATGGTTTGTTTAGGATTTGTGATTATCTTATCATTATTATAACAAATTGATTGTATTGATGTGATATTTTCACTATTCTCAGAGCTACTAAAATCGGTAGCATTAGAGTTATCGCTAGTCTCATTACGGAATTTGGTAATGCCGTGCTGCTCATCTTGATTAATTGTATTATTCTCATAAAATCTATTTTCTTGCTGAAAAGGAAGATTGTCAAAATTAAATATTTGTTCTATGGGTATTAGCTTTGATATAAGGAGTATATCTTTTCTTAGGCCTTCTACTTTCTTTCGAATTATACACTTTGTCTTTCTTTCATACGATTTAGACATCTGCTTATGACCTTCAAGGTATTTTACCTCGGCTTTTGAGCGAAATGACACAAACCAATTAGTATTAGGAGCCTAAAAGATCTTTCGATTATGTCAGTGTTGTAATTTAATCTCAATCCTCTTATTGAAGGACGAGGTAAATACAATGAAAGTTGTCTAAATAGACAATTCTGGGGAAAAACTGGAATATCTACTTGCTCGCTAACGCTCGCTTATTAATTAGTAAATAGATTGCGAATTATAATTGTTAACCACCATATTCTATTAATGCGGTATAGGGTCGATTCTTATTTTT
>Ga0196965_1000051_pt1 | contig 95367 bp, 102 predicted proteins | sample S1_20metaG_FD_148668 | JGI IMG/M metagenome (GOLD analysis project Ga0196965, IMG submission 148668) | Soil microbial communities from Anza Borrego desert, Southern California, United States - S1_20 | ecosystem: Environmental > Terrestrial > Soil > Desert | place: USA: California | collected...
ACACCCTTGATGGTGCCCAGGTCAGCAGTACCCAGAACGGTACAGATGTCAGCACCGGCCTTGTAGAAAGGCTCAGCTTCGTAGTAACCAGCGTCCATGGTCTTCAGGTCAACCAGGATCTTGTTGTCCGGGAACTTTGCGCGTAGGGTTTCCAGCAGCTTGATGCCGTTGTGCTTGATGCATGGAGTGCCGATTTCGAGAATGTCAACGTGCGGGGCAACCTTGGTAGCCAGCGCTACGGTTTGGTCGAAATCCAGAGAATCTAGTGCCATTTGAACTAACGGTTTTGCCACGATACTTCCTCCACTTGGTTTGGGGTTGTGCGAATTTATTGTTATTAACCGCGCTATAATACATTTTTTTCTGAAATTTGTGGAAATTGCATTCACTTTCAGTGCTTTACTCAGCAAGTTCCCATAAATTCCTTGGCTTAGAATGAGTTTTTGAAACTACTTCTAGACTACTAGGAAATTTCCCGCAGAGCTTCAACCAATGCTCGACATTGCATATCGGTCCCCACAGTAATCCTGAGATAGGGCGCAATGCGCGTGGGCTGGCTAAAATGGCGCACGATGATGCTGCGCTCTCGCAGCCTGGATGCAATTTCAGCTCCGTCCTTCCGCTGATGTCGCGCAAAAATAAAATTGGCGCCCGATGGCATCACATCGAATTGCAAATTCTGCATCTGCTCTACCAGCCAGCTGCGACTGGCCATCACCTTCTGGCGTGTTTGCTCGAAATACTCCTGATCCTCCATCGCGGCAATCGCTCCAGCCATGGCAAGACGATCCAGCGGATAGGAGTTGAAGCTGTCTTTTACCCGTACAAGCGCCTGAATGAGATCAGGATGTCCAATGGCGTATCCAACGCGCAACCCGGCCAGGGATCTTGATTTGGACAGGGTATGGATAACCAGCAGCTGTGTGTATCGCTGCACGAGACCAACTGCAGATTCACCGCCGAAATCGATATAAGCCTCGTCTATGACCACGACCGATTCTATATTTCCCTGTAGCAGCTGTTCTATTTCCGCCAGTTCCAGCAGACGTCCGGTAGGTGCATTGGGATTTGGGAAAATGATGCCGCCGTTGGGCCGCAGATAATCAGAAACCGCGATCTCGAAACTATCAGTTAAGGGAACTGTTTCGAATTCGATTCCATAGAGCTTGCAGTACACTGGGTAAAAGCTGTAGGTGATATCCGGAAACAAAAGCGGTTTTTCGTGCTTGAGAAGGGCCTGAAACACATGTGCCAGGACTTCATCGGAGCCGTTGCCCGCAAAAACATGCGCAGGCGTCAGTCCATGATAGCGAGCAATTGCGCCTTTAAGCTGATCCGAGTTTGGATCCGGATAAAGCTTCAAACCATCAGACACTTCGGCCTGGATTGCAGAGAGCACCCTGGGGCTGGGTCCGTAAGGATTTTCGTTGGTATTGAGCTTGATAAGGTTACTGAGCTGGGGTTGCTCACCAGGCACATACGGCGTCAGCGTATGCACGACCTCGCTCCAGTATTTGCTCAAGCTAGTCTTTCAGGCGGTATTCTGCGGAACGCGCGTGGGCTTGCAGCCCTTCGCCATGAGCAAGCGCCGAAGCAACACGGCCCAGGGTCTGCGCTCCCTCTGGCGACACCATGATCAGGCTGGAACGCTTCTGGAAATCATAGACACCCAAGGGTGACGAAAACCTTGCGGTCCGCGATGTCGGCAGCACGTGGTTGGGGCCGGCACAGTAATCCCCCAGCGCTTCGCAGCTGTTGCGGCCAATGAAAATAGCGCCCGCATGCCTGATCTTTTTGCTGAAATCCAGTGCATCATCCATGGAAAGTTCCAGGTGCTCCGGGGCTATGTAATTAGCGATGTCAGCTGCCTCTTCCAAGTCACGCACATGAATGAGCGCGCCGCGGTTTTGCAGCGAGGTCGTGATGATGTCTTTGCGCGGCATTTCATCGACCAGCCGATCAATGCTGGCTGATACCTGTTCAATGAATCCGGCATCCGGTGATAACAGGATGGCCTGCGCCAGCTCGTCGTGTTCAGCCTGCGAAAACAAGTCCATGGCCACCCAGTCCGGATTGGTCTTGCCGTCACAGATCACCAGAATCTCGGATGGTCCCGCCACCATGTCGATACCGACCACGCCGAATACCCGACGTTTGGCCGCTGCTACATAGGCATTGCCTGGTCCTACAACCTTGTCCACCTTGGGCACAGTCAGCGTACCGTAAGCCAATGCGCCTACAGCCTGGGCGCCTCCAATACAGAAAACACGGTCCACACCGCATACCGCAGCCGCAGCAAGCACCAGCGCATTCTTTTCGCCGCCTGGGGTGGGCACCACCATGATGAGCTCTTCGACGCCGGCCACCTTGGCAGGAATGGCGTTCATAAGCACGGAAGAGGGATATGCCGCCTTGCCGCCTGGCACATAGAGACCAACACGATCCAGCGCGGTAACCTGTTGCCCCAGTAGCGTACCGTCATCCTCGGTATAGGTCCACGAGGAAAGCAGCTGTTTCTCATGATAAGTGCGCACGCGCAATGCCGCTGATTCCAGCGCGTCGCGCTGCGTCTTGGGCAGACTCTCCAGAGCAGATACCAGCTCGGCCTTGGAAAGCTCCAGCTCGCTCATGCCTTCAACATTCACACGATCGAATCGGCGGGTGTAGTCCAGCACCGCATCATCACCGCGCATTTTTACATCGCGCAGGATATCCGCGACCACCTTGTCTATCTGGTCATCCTGTGCCGTCTCAAAAGCCAGCAGCTGTTCCAGGTTCTGGCGGAAATCTGTATCGCCAGAGGAAAAACGTCTGATATTCATATCACTCTTTCTCACTTACAGCACGGGCAAAGCCATCCATCACCGGTTGCAGCAGTTCACGCTTGAGTTTGAAGGAGGCTTGGTTGACTACCAGGCGCGAGCTGATTTCAGCAATCTCTTCCACCGCTTTCAAATGATTGGCACGCAGGGTGTTCCCCGTGCTCACGAGATCCACGATGGCATCTGCCAGCCCCACCAAAGGGCCAAGCTCCATCGAGCCGTAGAGCTTGATGAGGTCAACATGCATGCCCTTGTCGGCAAAATGCTCGCGCGCGGCCTTTACATACTTGGTCACCACCTTGAGGCGTGCACCGCGGCGAATAGAGCCGAAATAATCGAAATCGTCACGCACTGCCACCATCATCTTGCAGCGCGCAATCTTGAGATCGAGCGGCTGGTATAGGCCGACGCCACCCTGCTCATAGAGCACATCCTTGCCTGCGATACCCAGGTCGGCTGCGCCATATTGCACATAGGTCGGCACATCCGACGCACGAACGATAATCAGCCGCACATCCTCACGATTGGTCGGCAGGATCAGCTTGCGGGAAGATTCAGGATCCTCAAGCGCAGTGATGCCGGCTGCGGCCAATAGCGGAATGCTCTCTTCAAAAATTCGGCCTTTGGATAAGGCGATAGTAATCATTTTTTATATGTTTTAGTTAGTTCACCCGGCGTATACGCGCGCCGAGCTGAGTCAGTTTTTCTTCAATGCGTTCATAACCGCGATCAATATGATAAATGCGTTCTATGGTGGTTTCACCCCGTGCCACCAGACCGGACAGTACGAGGCTCGCAGACGCACGCAAGTCCGTTGCCATTACGGTCGCACCGTCCAGGTAGGGAACGCCTCGAACAATAGCAGTGTTACCTTCCACCTCAATGTTGGCACCCAGCCTGCGCATTTCCTGCACGTGCATGAACCGGTTTTCGAAAATGGTCTCGGTTACGCTCGCCACACCATCGGCAATGGTATTCATCGCCATGAACTGCGCCTGCATGTCTGTCGGAAAGGCCGGATGCGGCGCCGTACGCAAGTTCACCGACTTCAGCTTGCCATTGCTTGTAATCGAGATAGTGGTTGCATCAGATTCTATTTTCGCACCCGCATCGCGCAATTTTTCAATGACAGCTTCCAGCAGGTCAGCCCGTGCGTTACTGAGCCGGACATTGCCACCCGCCATGGCCGCAGCCACAAGATAAGTTCCGGCTTCGATGCGGTCGCAGACAATGGCATGGTCGGCACCCTGCAGCCGCTCAATACCGGTAATCCTGATGACATCGGTACCTGCGCCCTCAATGCTGGCGCCCATCTTGATCAGGCACTCAGCCATATCAACGACTTCCGGCTCGCGGGCAGCGTTTTCCAGCATTGTAACGCCATCCGCCAGCGTCGCCGCCATCATGAGGTTCTCGGTACCGGTGACGGTAACCTGATCCATGAAAATACGGGCGCCTTTCAAGCGTTGTGCCCGAGCTTTTATGTAGCCGTGCTCGATATGAATCTCTGCGCCCATGGCTTGCAGGCCTTTGATATGCAGATCTACCGGACGCGACCCAATGGCACAGCCGCCGGGAAGTGATACCCGCGCAGCACCAAAGCGAGCAAGCAGCGGCCCGAGCACCAGAATGGAAGCCCGCATGGTCTTGACCATCTCATATGGCGCTTCCATGGTGTGCACGTTACCGGCATTCAGCGTAACGATGTTGTCTTCGCCTAGCGTCCCTTGCACGCCCATGTGCTTGAGCAAGGCAAGTGTGGTGCTGACATCGCGCAGATGCGGCACACTGGAAAGCCTTAGCGGCTGGTCTGTCAGTAATGCCGCGCAAAGAATAGGCAAAGCTGCGTTTTTCGCACCGGAAATACGCACCTCGCCGCTGAGCGGCATGCCCCCCTGAATGACTAATTTATCCAATTTTTATTCTTGAGCTTCTGTCTGCAGCATCTTCTGCAGTTCGCCCTGCGTATACAGATCACGCATGATATCTGCACCGCCGACAAATTCGCCATTGATATAAAGCTGGGGGATCGTCGGCCAGTTCGAATAAATCTTGATGCCCTCGCGGATATCCTGATCCTGCAATACGTCGACTGTCGTCAGATTTTGCACGCCACAGGCTTGCAGGATTTGAATCGCCAATCCGGAAAAGCCGCATTGCGGGAATTTCGGGCTACCCTTCATATACAACACAACCGGATTACTTGTGACCTGTTGCTTAATGACTTCCTGCGTATCCATTTTTACTCTCCATTAATCCAATATTGCTTAAACCGCCTGGTTGGTCTGAGCCCAGACTTCCGGCGTCATTGTCCGGATGGACAGGGCGTGAATTTCCGAACGCATGCGGTCGCCCAGCGCCTTATATACGAGCTGATGCTGCTGCACCATATTCTTGTCGGTGAATTCGGGGCTCACAATCACCGCCTCAAAATGCTGTCCGTCGTTGCCCTGCACCCGCACATGATCACACCGCAGGCCTTGCCTGATGTAGCCTTCCACTTCCTGCGCGCTCAACATGACCTCATCCTCTAAGTTTGTAGCCTGATTTCAGCATTCTCAATGTGCCCCATGATAGGACAATCAGGCTCAGGGCGACAATGCCGAGACTGACCCACGGAGATATGTCGCCGACACCAAAGAAACCGTAACGGAACCCGTCAATCATGTAGAAAAACGGATTCAGGTGCGAAACTTTTTGCCAGAAAGGCGGCAGCGAATGAATCGAATAAAACACGCCGGACAGGAATGACAGGGGCATGATGATGAAATTCTGGAATGCAGCCATCTGGTCGAACTTCTCCGACCAGATGCCGGCGATAATGCCCAAGGCACCCAGCAGAGCGCTTCCCAGTACGGCAAATGCCAGAATGAACCAGGGATGCACGACCGGCAGATCCACAAAGAAAATCGCTACCAAATAAATGCCGAGGCCGACTACCAGCCCACGGATGACGGATGCTGCGAGGAAGGCGATGAAAAATCCCAGATAGGATATGGGTGTCAACAGCACAAAAATGATACTGCCCATGACCTTTGATTGAATCAGGCTGGATGAGCTGTTGGCAAAAGCGTTCTGCAGCAAAGACATCATGATGAGCCCTGGGATAAGGAATGCTGTGTACTCCACGCCCGGGTACACCTGTACACGGCCTTCCAGCACGTGCGAAAAAATCAGCAGGTACAGCAAGGCCGTCATGACTGGCGCCGCGACCGTCTGAAAACTTACGCGCCAGAAACGCAGCAGTTCCTTCTTGAACAATGTCCAGGGGCCGCGCCAATTCGACGCGGGTTGTGCTGCCAAAGCTTCAGTCGTTGGCTGGGGTTGTGTCATTTTCTGCCCATCAGTTCAACGAATACATCTTCAAGATCCGTCTCGATCACCTGCAAGTCTTCCACATTCACATTGGCGTTGCGCAGCTCTGCCAGCACCTGCTCTATCTGCGCAATTTCGCTGAGCGCCAGCGTATAGATATCATCGTCCATGCTGCGCACCAGCGGTTCCAAACCATGCGGGAGCATTGCACCACCCAACTTGAGGCGCAGATTTTTCCCGGGGACGCGATTCAGCAGATTGGCTGTACTGTCCAGGGCGATGATCTCGCCCTGTTTCATCATCGCCACACGCGAACACAGAATTTCCGCTTCCTCAAGATAGTGCGTGGTCAGGATGATGGTATGGCCTTCCCGATTGAGTCGTTTGATGAAGTCCCACAGCTGTTGCCTCAATTCAACATCCACACCCGCAGTCGGTTCATCCAGAATGACGACTGGCGGCTTGTGGGCGAGTGCCTGCGCGATTAATGCACGCCGCTTCATGCCGCCGGACAAGCGCCGCATATTGGTATGCGCCTTGTCTGTCAGGCCCAGACCTTCTATGACCTCGTCTATCCAAGCATCATTTTCGCGCCCGCGTCCGAAATATCCGGCCTGAAAGCGCAACATTTCACGCACATTGAAGAAAGGATCGAACACCAGCTCCTGAGGTACGACACCCAGCGCCCGGCGCGCCTCCTGGTATTGCTTCTGCACATCGAAACCCAGCACGGATATCTTGCCACTGGTAGGTTTGAGCAAACCTGCCAGCAAATTGATCAGTGTGGATTTACCTGCACCATTCGGGCCCAGCAGGGCGAAGAATTCGCCCTGCTCTATGCTCAGGTTGATGCCTTTCAATGCCTGAAGGGCACCGAAATGCTTGTGAACCTGCTCAATCTTGATAGCGGGAGTCATGCAGAAAACAGGCTACGCCTGCACTTAATGGGAAGCGGCCTGCGGGACCAGCTCAGAGACGCCATATAGCATGGCAAGACTCGCGAGATTGTCCGGCAAATTGGAAAATGAAATTTTTGAGTGTTGATTGCGCGCCTGGCGTTGCCATTCGAATAGCAGGCTGACTGCTGTAGTATCTACATCCGACACCTGACTTAAATCGATTTCATCGGGCATGGGCAATGCCCTGCTTTCAGCAAGCAGGGCATTCACCTGGACTACCGTCATCGGCCCGGAGATGAGCCAGCGGTTATCTTGTTGGGTAATTTGCGCCATCTGATCAGGTAGTCTTGTTCTTCTCGCTAAGCTTCTGAATCAAACCTTCCAGGCCGGTGCGCTTGATTTCGTCGCTGAATTGCCCGCGATAATTAGTCACGAGACTGACACCCTCGATCACGATGTCATAGACCTTCCAGCTGTCGCCGGCTTTTTCCAGGCTATAGTCCACGGCGATCGGCTGGCCGCCTGGTTGAAGGATTTCGGAACGTACGACTACTTCCTTGTCATCTGGCTGCATGCGCATGGGCTTGAACGAGATGGTCTGGTTCTGGTATTTGGACAGGGCGCTGGCGTATGTGCGGATGAGCAGATCGCGGAACTGCAGCTTGAAAGCTTCCTTCTGCTCCGGACTTGCTGCTCTCCAGTGCTTGCCCAGGACCATGCGGCTGGTACGGTCGAAATTGAAGTTAGGCAGGATCTTTTCTTCTGCGACCTGCGTAATCTTGGCGATGTTGCCGGCCTGGATATCCTTGTCTTGCTTGATGATGGTGAGCACCTCATCAGCAGTTTTCTTCACCAGCTCATCAGGGGCAACCTCGGCCAGAGCGGCTTGCATAAAGCCAGCCATCAGGAAGCCAACGAACAACTGCAGCATTTTTTTCATCAACATGTTTACCTATTCTTTCTTGGTCTCGGTAGGAGTTTCGGATGCCTTGTTGTACAGGAACTGGCTGATCATCTTTTCCAGCACCACGGCATCCTGGGTTTGAGTAATTTCGTCGCCATTCTTCAGCACGTCTTCTTCGCCGCCCGCTTCAAGCCCGATGTATTGCTCACCCAGCAGGCCTGCCGTGTAAATATTGGCAAACGTGTCCTTTGGAAAAGCATATCGCTTGTCGAGTTCCATTGTGACCAATGCCTCGTAGCGCGAGGTATCGAACGTAATGTGCTTGATTCGCCCCACTACCACACCTGCGCTCTTGATTGGAGCACGCGGCTTGAGGCCTCCGATATTCTCAAAGGCAGCCGTTACAGTATACGTCTCGCCGATATCGCTGGCTGTTAGGTTCCCCACTTTCATCGCCAGGCCCAGCAGTGCTGCAATACCCGCCGCCGCGAAGACGCCTACCCACAAATCTATTGTTCTGCGTTCCATGTTTTCTCCAATCTCACCAGCTCTACGCGCTTATCATGAACGAAGTTAATACAAAATCCAGACCCAGCACTGCCAGCGAAGAGTTGACTACAGTACGGGTTGTTGCGCGGCTCACGCCCTCAGCCGTTGGCGGCGCATCGAAACCTTCGAACAATGCAATCATGGTACATGCAACGCCGAAAACAGTACTTTTGATGACACCATTCACAATATCTTCCCGGAAATCCACGCTAGCCTGCATCTGTGACCAGAAAGCGCCTTCATCCACGCCGATCAAGGGCACAGCCACCAGATAGCCGCCCAGGATACCGACCATCGAAAACAGTGCCGCCAGCAAAGGCATGGAGATCACGCCAGCCCAGAAACGTGGCGCAACAACGCGCGCAATCGGGCTGACTGCCATCATCTCCATGGCGGCAAGCTGCTCGGTTGCTTTCATCAAGCCGATCTCGGCTGTAATGGCGGTACCTGCACGACCGGCAAAAAGCAGCGCCGTAACGACCGGACCCAATTCACGTACCAGCGACAGTGCCACCAGCACACCGATGGCCTCTGATGAACCATATTTCTGCAAAGTGTTATAGCCCTGCAATGCCAGCACCATGCCGACAAAGAATGCCGACACCAGGACGATGATGAGTGACAGCACGCCAGTGAAATAAATTTCCCTGATGGTCAGATGGATACGCTTGAAACTCTCGCCCGAATAGATCAGGGTATATATAAAGAAGCGGGCACCAGCACCCAGCCGCCATACACGGTCGATAATGCGATGGCCGAGGCTGCGCAGAACTTCCGCCAGCCGACTAAACATTATTGCCTCTCAGCATATCCTGCTTGTAATCAGGGGCTGCATAGTGAAATGGTACGGGGCCGTCGACCTCGCCCAGCACGAACTGGTGTACGAATGGCATGGTGGACTTGCGCAGCTCGTCCGGCGTGCCTTCTGCCACCACGACACCCTCTGACACGAAATAAACATAATCCACAAGCTGAAAGGATTCATGCACATCGTGCGTTACCACGATGGAAGATGCGCCAAGTGCGTCATTCAGCGTGCGGATGAGGTTGCAGATGACGCCCATGGAAATCGGATCCAGGCCGGCAAAAGGCTCGTCGTACATGATGATATCGGGGTCTAATGCTACGGCACGCGCCAGCGCCACGCGCCTCGCCATGCCGCCGGAAAGCTGCGTAGGCTTCAGATCTCTTGCACCGCGCAAGCCAACTGCGTTCAGCTTCAGCAGCACCAGGTCGCGGATCATGGATTCCGGCAGATCCGTATGCTCGCGCATCGGGAAAGCCACATTCTCGAATACGGTCAGATCGGTAAATAAAGCACCCTGCTGGAACAGCATGCCCATCTTGCGGCGTAGCCGGTAAAGGCCTTGTCTGTCCTGCTCATGCACAACCGCACCATCCACGACAACCTTGCCTTTGGTGGGCTTGAGCTGCCCGCCGATCAGGCGCAGCAATGTGGTCTTGCCGCTGCCGCTGCCGCCCATGATGGCAACCACCTTCCCGCGCGGGAAAGACATATTAATGCCTTTGTGCAGCATGCGCTCTGGATAGCCAAAGGACAGATTATTGATTTCGACAATGTTGTCGGACATGAGTCGGTCGGATAGTTCTTTTATAAGCGGCTCATTTTAATTCAATTCGCCAGTGAAGGCATACCACAAATAAAAAAGCCCGCCGAAGCGGGCTTTTAACTTTGATTCGATTTAATAAGACATGCACACCGTATATTGTGAAGAATCAACCACAGCAGTTGTTGCTACAACACCATCTGTTGTAGAGAGAGCAACTCGCACCGAGCCAGCTGCCGTATCTCCATCATCTAGTGTCACATCCACCTGCTTCGCAAGCTTCCCTTGAATCGCGTCAGAACAAATAACAAAGGCACCGCTCATGTTAGCTATTTTTGTGAATGCTGGAGTACCAGCAATGCTCTGTATCCCGAGTCTCCCGCCTTCAGCATTGCGAGGTATAGTGGCGCTCGTTGACGTTGCACATAAGACGGGGAACGCTCCAGTAGCTAGCCCTGCACGCCGAACATGCTCCCAAAAATAGCATGACTCGGCCGTATCAGTTGGCGCATTCCAAGCACCATCAATAAACCCATTGCCTGCGGTAGTGGCAGCCGCCTGACCTGTTCCAGTTCCAAGATGAGTGACTGCAACAGGATCATCTCCAGGTAGTGCCCTGTACTTATCTTGGTAGCCATACATAAATATTTGGACATTCTTAAAATCTGATGCCAGATTCTTTACCTTGGCGCTATTGATCAGCTCCTGCCCTTTCAGGACACCCCCGAGCAACAGACCAATAATCACCAATACGATTGCCAGTTCTATGAGCGTAAAGCCGCGCTGGTTTTTCATCATGTTATCCTTAGTAAATCCTGCTATATGGCATAGCCAAAGTTGAGTCGAAAGTACGCATGCAATTGCCGTGCCAATAAGCACGGGGATTAGAATGCAGATTCAGGGCGAATATTAACAATTGTCGGATGCAATCCGGCGCTCTCAATGTCGAAAAATCATCATAGTTGACAATTAAATGACATTCTCATCCCAGCTTCTCAGTAAGAAGCTCTCCAAAAGCGCCACCAAAAAGAAACTGGCGCAACTGCACTGGCCTTTGGGCCTCATGCTTCTTTCGCTACACGCCGTTCTCATGTGGGGGTTCGACGATCCGTTGCAGAAGGGCCTTCTGCTGTGTCATTACGGCTTCTTTCTGATATGGCAGCCTATCTGGCGTAACGAGCAAAAACTTTCCCTCTCCACCTCCACTCTCTTCCTCTGTATTGGCGCCTTGCTGGTCGTGTTCGCGAACTGGTGGCTTATGGCCTTCTGGCTATGCGGTCTATTCGGGTTATTGGGCGGCCGCGTATTTTCTTCACAGGAGAAAAGCTCGCGCCTTGGGTACTTGCTCGCGGGCAGCTACCTGCTTTCCATGCTGCTGTTGTGGGTTGTACCCAAGCTGCTAAATGCCTCGTCCGACTTGGTGGCAGCTGAACTCATGATTCAATACCTGATTCCATTGCTGCCACTTTCCATATTGTTCACGCATGCCGAGATCGACGAACGCGGGAATCCGCCCGTACTCGATCTTTTCTACACACTGTTGCTGCTTTTTCTAGCCGTAATCCTGGTGCTCGGCAGCTTTGCAATCGAAGCCACCAGCCAGGCGAATTACGCAGAAGTCATACTCAAGGCACTGTTCGGGATGGCAATCGCCCTCGTCGGCATGAGCTGGCTATGGAACCCGCGGGCAGGGCATTCCGGCATCGGGCAGTTGCTGTCGCGCTATCTGTCCAGCGTGGGCCTGCCTTTTGAGGAATGGATCCAGCATATCGCGGAAATCGCGGAGCGGGAACCCAATCCCAAGGACTATACCGTGGCCGCCATGCACGAACTGGCCAAGCTGCCATGGGTTAGCGGAGTTACCTGGGATACTTATGATTCGCGAGGTGAAATTGGCTCACGCGGAAAACATGAAGCCACCCTTTCCTTTAACGAATTCCACATGACGGTTTATGCGCGCTCGCCGCTGACGCCCGCTCTCATGCTGCATGTCAAATTACTCGCGCGCATCCTGGGTGAATTCTACGAGGCGAAACGACGCGAAGAAACGCTGCGGCAGAATGTTTATATGCAGGCGGTATACGAAACCGGCGCGCGTCTGACGCATGACATCAAGAATTTGCTGCAGTCGCTGGGCGCCTTGTGTGCTGCCGCGGAGCAGACCAGCGATACCGACAATGAGCGACTGTTGGCGCTTCTACGCCGGCAACTTCCCATCCTGAATCAGCGCATGATATCCACGCTAGACAAACTGGAAGCGCCCAAAACCGAGCAAAAGCACTTTCTCAAGCTGGGCAACTGGTGGAATGCGCTGAAAATCCGTTATGCGCATGCAGAGATCAAATTCTCGGCACGTGACATTCCCGGCATGCAGGTTGATACCGAGGTGGTGGACAGTGTTGTAGACAACCTGATCCAGAATGCGCTGGAAAAAGGCAAGAACGAACCGTCTTGCGTACTTGAGATTAGCCTGGTTTCAGGAGATAGAAACGGCATTGAAGTCAGGGACACTGGCAAGGCAGTGCCGGAAGCCATAGCGGACGTGCTGTTCAAAAAACATGTACCGTCAGAAAACGGTTTGGGTATCGGGCTTTATCATGCGGGCCGGCAGGCAGCCCAGGCAGGTTATGCGCTGGAGCTGGCCGAAAACCGTGACGGCGCCGTGTGTTTTTTCCTGAACCTGAAGCCCTGACCAAACCGCTTGAACTCAGCTGTTCCAATCAAAGCCCGCCGGCTAAAGCTCACCGTAAGAATGCAGTCCAGACAGGAACATGTTCACGCCCAGGAATGCAAAGGTTGTCACCAGCAGCCCCACCAGCGCCCACCATGCCAACACAGGCCCGCGTAATCCCTTGACCAGCCGCAAATGCAGCCAGGCTGCGTAGTTGAGCCAGACAATCAACGCCCAGGTTTCCTTGGGATCCCACGACCAGTAACCGCCCCAGGCCTCCGCCGCCCACATGGCGCCAAGAATAGTAGCGATAGTAAAAAAGGCAAAGCCGATCGCAATCGCCTTGTACATCACATCATCGAGCACCTCTAGTGACGGCAGACGCGAAGCCAGAATGCCACGATTGACCAGCAGATACGCCGACGCCACCATCGCTGCCAATGAAAAAGCGCCATAGCCGATGAAGTTGGCCGGTACATGCACCTTCATCCAGTAGGACTGCAACGCCGGCACCAGCGGCTGGATGACATGCGCCTCGCGGTCGAACGTATACCACAGGATGAAACCCACACCGGCGTTGATGATCAGCAGAACAAACCCGCCAAGCTGGTGCGTTTCATAGCGGTCTTCGTAGTAGAGATACAGCAACGCAGTGATCAGGCAGAACAGGATAAACACTTCATAGAGGTTGCTGATGGGGATGTAGCCAACATCGGGGGCCACCAGATAGGTTTCGTACCAGCGGACCATGAGACCAACAAAGCCCATCAGCACTGCAATCCAGGTAAAACTGGAGGCAACTTTCCCGGCAAATTCGGATCTGGAAAAAAGCGATAGCCAGTAAGTCAGCATGGCCAGCATGAACATGACATTCATCCACATGACCGCCGACTGGCTTGAAATCAGATACTTGAGCAGGAAAACCTCTTCTGCGCGGCTCTGGCTCCCGCCGTACAAATTGATGGCAAATATGCTGATGACTGCCACGCCCATGATCAGTAACCGCACGGGTTTCCAGTACCAGCCTAGCCAGCTGAAACCGATGGCAGCGCCGAACAGGAAGCCGGTTTCGTAGGCATCCATGTAGCTTCCGTATTGCTGATAGGCAAAGATGGCGCCAGCCATCAATGCAATTGCGTATAGCCAGTCCTGCCAGCTCAGACGCCTGAACAGCGGCTCGGGGTTATCCAATGCTATGCTCGATTTCATGTTGTTCTCACTTGGGTTCCAGATTCCAACGCATGATGCAGCTGTTCGGAATACCTGCCGAATTCCAGATCAAAATCGCGATTCTTGCGGTTCGCCGACATCGCGAACAACACCTTGCCCTCATCGGGTTTGATTAGCAACCAGATGCGGCGTTCCCGAATATAAATCATGGCAAAGATACCCAGCACCAGCAACAGCGATCCCGAATACACCAGATTCTTGCCCGGCGAACGCGTGAGCTGCAGGCCGCTGGCTTCGCGATGCTCGAAATTCGTCAGCTGCAGGTAAATGGGCGCTTCGTAGAAAAAGAGGTCGCTGATGGCGTTGAGGCTATCCTGTAGGAAAGCTTCCGAAGACGCGTCCAGCACCAGCTCGCGACCAGTGCGCTGCAGGCTCATCTTGTAGGCCTCGAATGCCGCAGCATGAATGATCTTGATATAAGTCTCTGCTGCCTTTTCCCGCTCTGGCTGAGGGATGGCTTGCTCAATTTCAGTCGCAATGGCGGTGTAGCCCCCCTGACTGAAAAGCTCCAGCAGACGGATGACGCTGCGCTCGAAGTTTTCCCTGATGTCTTTGTCAGCAGGGTTGTTCAGCGTCTCTGCCGTCATACTGCGGGCGATTTCAGGATAGGTCTGACTATCAAACATGATCGCACGCAAGGCCATGAAGCCTTCGATACCGAAATCGGCATCAACCGGAATGCGCAGGTATTTGAAATCTTCTTGTGGCGTCGTGCGCATGCCGGAAACGAAATAAGCCCTGCCGTCCAATTGCAGGGGCTGCATGTAATTGGTGTATTCGCGTGCCTGACCAGCAGCGTCGCGCACCTTGAATGTCACATTGGGTCCTACATTGCGCGGCTTGCCCTTGCCGTCGGTGGACAGGTTGAGGATGTTGAACAAGCGGAAATCGTTGAACTCGATCTTGAGCGCATCGTCACCCTCACCTACGTCAGCGCTGTCGAAAATTGTCCCTTCCAGGCTCGAGGGTTTCGGCGCATTGCCCAGCAGATTCCACACATTGAATTCCAGGCCTGAACCGCCGTCCTGGAAGTCCGACTGGTACATGGTAATGCCCTTGTAAGTCAGCGGATGATTGACCTTGATCGTGTGTTCGAAAGTCTTGTTGAGCTGGCGATCGATAATCACCAGGTCGCTCTCAAAGGATTTGGGCTGACCGGTGGCGTAGTGCTCAATGCGGAATTCCTTGAGCTCTACGGTGAACGGCAGCTCCTGTACTAGATAGCCATCACGCACGCGCAGGTAAGCCACGTTGGCCTGCCCGCCTTCCGGCAGGCTCATATTGCCGCGGAAAGAAAGGTTACGGGATGAAAGACGGCTTTCGTCCGGCACCTGTGAAGGCGGGATATCCAGCGTCTCGATTTTTTTCTGGCCCAGCATCTCCTGTAATTTTAGCGGGACATTACCATCCAGCAGTCCGCCGACGCAGATGATGACAATTGCGGCGTGCGTGAAGATATATCCCAGACGTTGATAGCTGCCGGCCTTGGCTGCGATCAGCCGGCTACCGTCCTGATGCGTCACCTGCTTGGAGCGGAACCCGCGCGCCGTCAAAAATTGCATTAGCAGGGATTCGACATCCTGTTCGGTGCCAGCGAATGCATATTCGTTTTGGTGGCTGAAACTGCGCAGCGATTTTTCAGTGGCATTTTCGCGAAAAGCCTTGAGTTCGCGCAGCATGAGCGGTGTATTGCGATAAATGCAGAGGCTGGTGGAAATCACCAGGAACAGCAGGATGACCAGAAACCAGATGCTGTGGTAGACATCGTACAAACCCAGCTTCTCGAAGAACTCGAACCAGAATTGCCCAAACTGCACCATGTAGTTGGAATAGGGCTCATTCTGCTTGAGCACGGTGCCGATAATGGAGGCAATGCCGACGATCGTCAGCATGCTGACGGCAAAACGCATCGAGCTCAGGAGCTCATACAGGCGTGAAGAAATGGTGGAGGATGTTTTCAAGTCAGCTGTGAGACCGGGGAAGGCCGCTCAAGTTGCGGAAGCTGGAGGGCAAGGTCGCCGCCCTCCTTCTGCGTATTATTGTAGGCCCTGGATATAGTCGGCCACAGCCGTCATGTCCTGATCCGTCATGCGGGCGGCTATCATGCGCATCATCTTGGCGGAATCATTTTCACGCTCACCGGAGCGGAACAGTTTGAGCTGGCTCATGGTGTATTCCGCATGTTGACCGGCCAGGCGCGGGAACTGTGCTGGGATACCGGCACCTGCAGGCCCGTGACATGAAGCGCAGGCGGGCACATTCAGGCCGGGGATGCCAGCCTGGTAGATTTTTGCCCCTTGCGAGTCTGCGCCGTTCGTTTTGGCCTTACCCGGCTTTTGTTGTTGGGCGGCGAAATAGGTGCTTAGCGTTGCAATATCTTCGGTGCTCAGCGTGGCGGCGATAGGCGTCATCACCGGGGATTTACGCACTCCGGACTTGAATTCGGCCAGCTGCTTGGCGGTATAGGGCTTGAATTGTCCTGCCAGCTTGGGATACATGGCCACTGCGCTATTGCCGTCAGCGCCATGGCAGGCAGCACATACCTGTGTGGCGATCCTGGGCACAGCAGCCTGCTCTTCTGCCGCATGCACGGAAACTGCCGCTGCCAGCGCTGCCATCACCATCATGATACTGCGAAGACTCATACCCATCCTTTTGTTGCTGCGCCGATCCGTTCCATTCAGCCTGATTTGCAGCCGAGTGCACTTAAAAGCCGGTCATTTTATAGAAAACTGGTCATATCATGGTAGCATTTTCGCCCACCATCCTGATTCCCCGAAGCTGCCAATGCCCCTGTTTCAAAACGCCGCCTTTTATATTTCAGCTCACAACCTGCAGGACCTGCCGCCGCCTACGGGAATTGAAGTCGCTTTCGCTGGCCGCTCTAATGCGGGCAAGTCCAGCGCGCTGAATACCATGGCGAATCACAACCGTCTTGCATTCGTCAGCAAGCAGCCCGGGCGCACACAGCTGATCAACTTCTTCAGCCTGGGTAATGACCGGTATCTCGTTGACCTGCCGGGTTATGGCTATGCCAAGGTACCCGAAGCCCTGCGCCAGCACTGGCAGATGACACTTTCCAATTATCTGAGTCACCGCTCTGCATTGGGTGGATTGGTACTGGTAATGGACTGTCGTCACCCGCTGACGCCACTGGATCGCCGCATGCTCGACTGGTTTTCGCCTACAGGACGACCCATCCATGTACTGCTCACCAAGTCTGACAAGCTCTCACGTAGCGAGGCCAACAAGACGCTTGCAGCGGTACGCAGGGAGCTGGAACAAAACTGGGGCAACTGCACAGTCCAGCTTTTTTCCAGCCTCAAAAAGCAGGGCGTGGAAGAGGCCGAGAAGGTAATCGGCGCATGGCTATTTGCGGGTGAAGATGATGTCCCAGACGCCGTGCCCTAGATTGAGGCCGCGCTTTTCGAACTTAGTCAGCGGCCGGTAATCCGGCTTGGACGCATAGCCAGCTGCAGTATTTTCCAGTTGCGGCTCAGCCTGAAGTATTTCCAAAATCCATTCGGCATATTCCTGCCAGTCTGTGGCGATATGCAGATACCCGCCCGGCTTGAGCTTGCTGCTCAGAAGTTTTACAAATTCCCGCTGAATCAGCCTACGCTTGTGATGCCTTTTCTTGTGCCAGGGGTCAGGGAAGAAAATATGTACGCCATCCAGACTGGCGTCCGTCACCATGTGCTTGAGCACCTCCACGGCGTCATGCTGGATAATCCGCACATTTGTGAGTCCACGCTCACTCACCTGCTTGAGCAGACTGCCAACGCCCGGCGTGTGAACTTCTATCCCCAGAATATCCCAGTCCGGGTGATTCTCTGCGATATGGGCGGTAGTCTCCCCCATGCCGAACCCGATTTCGAGAATCTTGCGGCTACCAGCGCGACCGAATACCTCATCCAGGCCTATTGGCTGTTGCACAAAAGGAATACCAAATAGCGGCATACCAGTTTCCAGCGCCCGTTCCTGTGCAGCGGTCAAACGCCCCTGTCGCAATACAAAGCTACGGATGGGCCGTTTCTTGATGTCTTCGTTTTCTGTTGTCATATTGGTTTAAAGCTTATGGCATTTGTCGCCCTGTGAAAATCCGATGAGCAGGTCTGCAAATCCCCGGCCCAAGGCTATTACTTTGAATAATTCGCCCATTTCGGCCGGCGAAAGTAATTTCTGCGCTTGCGCCGCCAAGGGGGCGTAAATCTCCAAATCAGCAGGCGAAGCTTGCTGCAGCAAATCGGCAATGCCGCAATTGATCAGGAACTGGGCCTGGCTGCAAAAACCCAGCAGCTGCAAGCCATTCGCAACGCCTGCCTCTGCCACTGCTGTAAAGTCCACATGCGACGTGATGTCCTGCAAGCCCGGATAAAGAAATGGGTCGCTGTGCGCATGGTGGCGATAATGGCACATCAGGGTGCCCGCGCTGCGCTGTGCATGATAATACTCATGGCGCGGAAAACCATAATCGATCAGCAGGATTACACCGTACTGCAGCATATCGCCCAGGCTTGCCACCAGGCCTGAAGCAGCCGGGCAGAGTTCGGTCTGATATCCGGAAGGAAGTGCAAGCCGAGCTGCTGCGTCATGCAGCTCCCCTGCTGCCAAAGGCTTTCCCTGCCAGCCGAATGCCTCGTCTTTGCAGGTTACGCCGAGCTCATGCAACGCCTCGCCGTCACTTTTGACGATATGGACGGGCAACGCATCCAGCACCTCGTTAGCCACCACCACACCGGTAAAGCTTTCGGGCAGCGCGTCCAGCCACCGTACCCGTTCCATCAGTTCTGGTGGCAACATCTGGTGCAAGGTGTGCTGCTGCATTTCACGCAAATGAGCGCTCACTTCTAGGATCAGGTACTGCTGCGGCAAACTTTGCAGCCGCTGCAATTCCAGCAGCAATTGTCCGCAAAGTTTTCCCGTGCCGGCGCCAAGTTCCAATACGCTGCCGCCTGTCGTCTGCAGAACCTGCGTCATCTGCCGTGCCAGCGTGCGGCCGAACAAGGCCGATATCTCCGGCGCGGTCACAAAATCGCCGGCGGCGCCAAACTTGCTGGCGCCGCCCGAATAGTACCCAAGGCCTGGACTATAGAGGGCGAGGTGCATGTAACAAGCGAAATCCATCCAGCCGCCGGAGGCTTCGATCTCTGCGCAAATCAGCTGCTGAAGTTGGCGGCTATGGGATAGGGCTTCGCTGTCGGGAGTGGGTAAGGGCGCGGCCATGGTCAGTCTGGATTATAATGGCTGCAGCCATTTCACGGCCATCAACAACGGATTTCAGCTTGGATACCAACTTCAACAACAAGGTCGTACTGATCACCGGCGGTGCCAAACGCGTGGGCGCTTCCATCTGCCGCATGCTCCACGCGGCTGGCGCCAACCTGATGATTCACTACCGCAGTTCGGCCGGCGAAGCGCGCTCGCTGCAATCCGAGCTCAACCTGCAGCGCAAGAATTCCGCTGCGATTATCCAGGGCGACCTGCTGAACCTGGCTATGCTACCTAATCTGGTGCACGAAACCATTTCACACTTTGGTCGCCTCGATGTGCTGATCAACAATGCCTCGACTTATTACGCAACTGAATTAGGTGAGATCGGCGAAGAGCAGTGGGAAGACCTCATCGGCTCCAACCTCAAGGCACCCATTTTTCTATCGCAGGCTGCCGCGCCCGAGCTGCGCAAACAGCACGGCTGCATTATCAATATCACGGACATGCACGTGGAACGGCCCAAGAAAGGCTATATCGTCTACAGCGTAGCCAAGGCTGGCCTGGTGACCCTGACCCGGTCGCTGGCGCAGGAACTGGGGCCCGAAGTGCGGGTCAATGCCGTAGCGCCAGGCCCTGTGATGTGGCCGGAAGACAATCCGCAATTCGATGCCGTTTATCGCCAGCGCGTGATTTCACAGACTTTACTGAAGCGCATAGGCGAAGCTGACGATGTGGCAAAGGCTGTGCGCTTCCTGATCCAGGATGCACCATTCATTACGGGTCAGGTCATCGCCGTGGATGGCGGACGCTCACTGAACTTGTAGCCAATAACCATGATCAAGCATCTTCCCGATAACGCCTCCGCCAGCTTCCAGCGCCTGCGCAATAGCCTGATCAGCGCGACTGGTAAAGCCATCGGCGATTACAACATGATCGAAGACGGCGACACCGTTCTGGTGTGCATGAGCGGCGGCAAGGATTCACACGCCATGCTCATGCTGTTGCTCGCGTTGCAGGAACGCGCGCCGGTGGACTTCAAATTGATCGCCATGAACCTGGACCAGAAGCAACCGGGCTTCCCTGCGCATGTGCTGCCGGAATATCTCGAAAAGCTGGGCATTGAGTATCGCATCGTCGAAGCCGACACCTACTCCATCGTCAAGGAGAAGATACCCGAGGGTAAAACCACGTGCTCGCTGTGCTCGCGCCTGCGTCGCGGCATCATCTATCGTACAGCGGAAGAGCTGGGTGCCAACAAGATTGCGCTGGGACATCATCGCGACGACATCGTGGAAACCCTGTTTCTCAACATGTTTTTCGGCGCCAAGCTCAAGGCCATGCCGCCCAAACTTGCCACCAACGACGGCAAGCACATCGTCATCCGCCCGCTGGCCTATTGCACGGAGAAAGATATTGCCAGCTATGCCCGCGCCATGGAATTCCCCATCATTCCCTGCGATCTCTGCGGCTCTCAAGAGAATTTACAGAGGCAGAAGGTCAAGGACATGCTGCACGCCTGGGAACGTGAACAGCCGGGACGCGTCAACAACATCTTCCGCGCCATTGGCAATGTCGAGCCTTCGCACCTGGCCGACTTCGGACTCTACGACTTCAAGGGTCTTTCCAGCGCAAAAGCCGAGGATGAAGACCCGTTGTTCGGGGATATCGCGCAGGAAGGCAATGCGGCGCTGACGCTAGCTACCAGTGACGGTAACAAGATCGAGTTCAAGCGAAAGATTGCTTGAGCCCTCTAGCAGAGGGCTGAGGCTGAAGTGCTATCCAGATATCTCGATTCCAGTGCAGGAAACCGGCTACCGTAAGCGACAATAATGTCGGATTGGGCAGGCGATTCATCAAAGCATGGGGCAACACATATAAGAATTAACCAACGCGTTTCCCAAACCGATGCAGGTGGAACATTCAGGTGTTGGGATTCTGCTCTTCCCTTTGCATGGCATTTGCTCTTATTATCTGCCGCATCTTTACATTTGAATGCAAGCCCTCCGCATGTCGAAACTGCTGATCGTCGAATCGCCCTCCAAAGCCAAGACCCTGAAAAAATACCTAGGCAGCGGTTTTGAAGTGCTGGCCTCTTATGGCCATGTGCGCGACCTCGTGCCCAAGAGCGGTGCCGTCGACACCGAGCATGATTTCGCCATGAAATACGAGATCATCGAACGCAATTCGAAACATGTAGATGCCATTGCCAAGGCCGTCAAAGCAGCGGATGCTGTTTATCTGGCGACTGACCCGGACCGCGAAGGCGAGGCGATTTCCTGGCACATCGCCGAGATTCTCAAGAGCAAGAAGATCGACAAGAACAAGCTCATTAAACGCGTGGTGTTCCACGAAATCACCAAGAACGCGGTGAACGAAGCAATCGCGTCGCCGCGCGATATTTCCATGCCGCTGGTCAATGCCCAGCAGGCGCGCCGCGCGCTGGATTATCTGGTGGGCTTCAATCTTTCTCCTCTGCTATGGAAGAAAATTCGGCGCGGGCTCTCTGCTGGACGCGTACAAAGTCCGGCATTGCGACTGATCGTCGAGCGCGAGCAGCAAATTGAGGCATTCGAAAGCCAGGAATACTGGACCATCCATCTGGACTCGCGCAAACATCAGCACCGGTTCGACGCTAGGCTGATCCAGCTGGACGGCAAGAAGGTCGAGCAATTTACTGTCACCAACAAGGACCAGCAGGAAGACATTGTAGGCAGGCTGTTAGTAGCCAGCGCCGGCAAGACGACCGTGCTGCGCGTAGAGAAGAAACAGAAAAATCGCAGCCCAGCGGCGCCGTTCACGACCTCTACGCTGCAACAGGAAGCCGTACGTAAACTGGGTTTCACGACCAGTCGCGCCATGCGCATCGCGCAGCAGCTGTATGAGGGTATCGATGTCGGCAGCGGTACCGTTGGTCTGATCACCTACATGCGAACCGACTCGTTCAGCATGGCAGCAGAGGCGGTGATGCAGATTCGCGATTACATCAAGAAGAATTTCGAAGGCGACTACCTGCCGAAATCTCCCATCATGTACAAGACCAAGGCCAAGAACGCTCAGGAAGCACATGAGGCGATCCGTCCTACGGATATCGGCCGCACGCCCAACAGCCTTCGCCAGTACTTGACGCCGGAACAGTTTCGCCTTTACGAAATGATCTGGAAGCGGGCGCTGGCCTGCCAGATGTCGCCTGCCAGATTCGATGCCGTCAGTGTGGACCTAGCTGTGGGTTCAGAATCCAACCTGTTCCGCGCCACAGGCCAGACCATGATTTTCCCCGGCTTTATTGCGGTTTACATGGAAAGCCAGGACGATTCAGAGGAGGAAGGCGAAAGCAAGCTGCCGAATCTCGAGACGGGCGAAGTGCTTGATGTCGAAAAGATTTTCGGTGAGCAGCATTTCACCGAACCACCGCCGCGCTATTCCGAAGCCAGCCTGGTCAAGGCGTTGGAAGAATTCGGCATCGGCCGCCCTTCGACCTATGCCAGCATCATCTCGACCTTGCAGGATCGCGAGTACGTCATTCTCGACAAGAAACGCTTCATGCCGACCGACGTCGGCCGTGTGGTCAACAAGTTCCTGACCGAGCACTTTACGCGATATGTGGATTATGACTTCACAGCCAACCTGGAAAACGAGCTCGACGACATCGCCGAAGGCGGACGCGACTGGATTCCGGTACTCGACGAATTCTGGAAAGGCTTCAATCAGCAGGTCAACGACAAGGCCAATATCGACCGCGCCGAAATCACGCAGGAAGCCATAGGCGAAGATTGCCCCAAATGCGGCAAGCCATTGCATTCACGCCTGGGTAAACGCGGCCGCTTCATCGGCTGCTCGGGCTTCCCTGATTGCGATTACACGCGCAACGTCAACGGCGAGGCCATGAGCAACGAACCGGCGGTCATCGGTAGCGACCCAGCCAGCGGCAAGGACATCTTGCTCATGAACGGCCCTTACGGTCCTTACCTGCAGATCGGCCAAAGTGCTGACGATCCGAAGAAGAAACCCAAGCGCGTCAGCATCCCCAAAGATATCCCGCTGGCGGATGTGAATACAGAAATTGCCCTGAAACTTCTAGCCTTGCCGCGTGAGGTTGGCATGCATCCCGAAACGGGCAAAAAGATCGTCGCCAACATCGGCCGCTTCGGACCCTACGTCAACCATGACGGAAAATTCAAGTCCATTCCACGGTCCGACAGTGTGTTTGATATCGATCTGGATCGTGCTGTGGAACTGCTGGCGCAAGCCAATTCCGGACCTGCTCCATTGCGAGAATTAGGCGACCATCCCGAAGGTGGGGGTGTTGCCATCTATTCAGGCCGCTTCGGCCCTTATGTCCAACATGGCAAATTGCGCGCCACATTGCCCCGCAGCCAGACGCCGGAAGCATTGACGCTGGAAGAAGCGCTGGAGTTGCTCGCTCAGAAGGCTGCCAAGGAGTTACCTGCCAAGCCTGCCGGCAAAAAAACTGCGACTAAGGCTACAGTAAAAACAGCAGCTAAAACCAGCAAGACCCCTGTCAAAAAGAAAACCACCGCAACCACTGCCAAGAAATCTGCGGGCAAGAAAGCTGCTCCCAAGAAAAAAGCGGCCTGAGCCGCTTTCGTTTCCTATGAGCTGGGCAGTCCAGCCTAGCTCATGTTCTTGAATGAGGTGCTGCTTTCGATCCATTTCCGGATACGGTTCGCGTCTCCGATCCGCGAGTATTTTCCCCAGGAATTGAGCAGCACGATGATCATGGGCTGACCTGCAATTTCGGCCTGCATGACCAGGCATCTGCCAGCCTCATTGATGAAACCGGTTTTCGACAGTCCAATGATCCAGTCGCTCTTACGCACCAAGGCGTTGGTATTGACATAATTGATCTGCTTGCTGGAACCGAATACCGGCACCTGATGCGATGGCGCGGTACTGGCCTCGCGGATTTCCGGGTACTCGTAGGCCGCCTGCACCATCCTGACCAAATCGGCAGCTGTGGACACATTGCCGCTGTTAAGACCGGTGGCGTCCAAAAATTGCGTATGCGTCATGCCCAGCATGGTGGCCTTGGCATGCATGGCATTGATGAAAGCCGACAAGCCGCCCGGATAGGAACGTCCAAGTGCCGAGGCCGCACGGTTTTCAGAAGCCATTATGGCCAGCTGCAGCAATTCAGCGCGCGTGAGCTGCGTGCCAATCCGCAGACGAGAGTGCGTATTCTTGAGTGTGTCTACGTCTTCGCTATTGATGGTGATGATTTCATCCATGGGCAATCTGGCATCAAGCACCACCATGGCCGTCATCAGTTTAGTCAGTGAAGCGATAGGGGCAAGCTCTTCCTCACCCTTGCTGTAAATCTTTTCGCCTGTGAGCTGATTGACAATAAGCGCCTTGGAGGAAGCAAGCTGCAAGATGGCGATATTGGAATCAGTGCTGTCATTTTCAAGGCCGCCAGGATTGTAGTTGACCTTTTTGAGCTCAGCCTTGCTTGCGCGTGCAATCTTGGCCTTGGAAGCTTTGTATTTGTGAACAACGCGCTTCGCCGGCTTTTTATCGGCAGCAGCAACCACGACAGGCTGCATGACCAGACCCAGCGTGACAAAAAGCAAGAATAGATAGCGCAGCATGTTGCCTCCCCGATTTACAAGGACATAATAGAACAAAATATGTCTATGTGTCATCAACATACAGAAGTTTTTTAAAAACTTTCTAAGTGTTGCTTAACACCGACACATTGTCTTGTGAAAGATACAACCGAGTCTGTGCGAAAATAATCTCTTTGCGATGAGCCATGAAACTTCCTGAAGACCTGAAATATACCGCCGAGCATCTATGGGTACGCAACGCCGAGAATGGCTTGTGTTATGCCGGCATTACTGACTATGCACAGGATCTGCTGGGCGACATCGTGTATGTGGAAATGCCTGCAATTGGAAGTAATCTTGAGGCTGGCATGCCTTGTGGACTGGTGGAGTCCGTCAAGACGGGTTCCGATCTGCATGCGCCGCTGACGGGTACCGTGGAAGCAGTCAATCTCGTATTGCAGCAGCAGCCGGAACAGATCAATGACGACCCTTATGGCGCCTGGATTTTCAGTTTTCGGTCGGAAGATTCGCAAGCGGGCCAGGCCTTGCTGAATGCCGATGAATATCAGAAGTTGCTGGGCTAAATCTGAAAACTAGTCAGCGGGGTCTGAACGCAGGCGCTGCATCAGGGCCTGTAAAAACTCTGTCTCCAGCTGGTGAATGACGATTTTTTCCATATTGACCAGCTCCTGCCGGACAGCTTTCTTTACTTCCGCACGAATTAATGGCATCAGTTCCGCAACGATAGCATCCAGAGCCGCATCATCAGCATCCTGCGGCTCTACTGCGGCAGCTTCAGCACCTCCAAACTCGCCAATGTCAGCGGAGGCGGATATTGCCAGCTCACCTTCGTACACCTCGGTGAGCACCGGCACTTCGTCTTCATGCTCAAGACTTTCCTGCGTAAGCTCAACGGGCCGCTCCGCCACCTCTTCGTTGGAAATCTCACTAGTGGCGGGCTCCAGGTCGTGCTTCATGAGCGCATTCACACGACTGAGAACACGTGCCAGTTCGGGATTTTCTTCGCGTGACTTTCTCATGGCGTCTCAGCCTCAAGGACATTGATGGATTTGATTTCATATCCGCGGTCACGATAGAACCTGTAGCGGTTACGAGCCTCTGCCTTGTCGGTTTCGTCTGTTCCGACAATCTCAATCAGGCGCTGGAAACGGCTGAAGAACGGCGGATGCTCATTTCGCAGGTTGATCAGCACATCGTCGTGAATCAACAAGTCACTGCGCCAGTCAAGGATAAGCGGTGTATCGGCAGCCAGCGGGTCGTCAGCGCGACAATGCGGCAGGAAGCCGGTTGGCGGATGTGTCCACAATAGGCTTTCGAGTGTGGATACAGCTTCCACGTCCGGCAGGAAAACCATGAGCTTGCGGCCGCGACTTACGAGCTGCTCTCCCAGCTCGGCGACCATGCGCAGTTTGTCAGGCGCATTGACATGGAATTCGACCCGCGTCATGTAGGATTACTGTCCGCTCGACCTTTGCACCAGGAATTGCGTCAGCAGCGGCACAGGGCGGCCGGTGGAGCCCTTCTCCTTGCCTGATTTCCATGCAGTACCGGCAATATCCAGATGTGCCCAGTCAATTTCCTTGGCAAACCGCGACAGGAAGCAGGCTGCAGTGATACTGCCTGCAGCGCGCCCGCCGATATTTGCTATATCGGCAAAATTGCTGGAAAGCTGTTCCTGGTAGTCATCCCATAAAGGCATGTGCCAGGCACGGTCGAACGTCGCATCGCCCGCTTTGAGCAACTCCCTGGCGAGATTATCGTTATTGCTGAAAAGCCCCGTTGCATGATGCCCCAGGGCGATGACACAGGCACCGGTAAGCGTGGCGATATCCACCAATGCCGCAGGCTGGAAGCGCTGGGCATAGGTAATGGCATCGCACAGGATCAGGCGGCCTTCTGCATCTGTATTGAGAACTTCGATCGTCTGACCGGACATGCTGGTCAGCACATCTCCCGGCTTGACCGCATCACCGTCCGGCAGATTTTCGCAGGTGGGAATCACACCGACCACGTTCAAAGGCAATCCCAATTCTCCGATGGCCTTGAAGGTTCCCAGCACGCTGGCAGCGCCGCACATATCGTACTTCATTTCGTCCATCTCGGCGGCTGGCTTGATGGAAATGCCGCCGGCGTCAAAGGTGATGCCTTTGCCCACCAATACCACGGGGTTCTGACCCTTGGGCCCCTTGTTGTGCTGAAGCACAATCAGCTTCGGTGGCTGGCGGCTGCCTTTTGCCACACCGAGCAGGGCACCCATGTTGAGCTTTTCCATATCCTCACGTTCCAGCACTTCCAGCTGGTAGCCGTAACTTCTCGCAAGTTCAGCGGCCTGTTCTGCTAGATACGTGGGAGTACATACATTGGGCGGCAGGTTGCCCAGATCCTTGGCAAGCTCCATACCGGCAGCAACCGCCAGGCCCTGTTTGAGACCGGCCTCGCCTTGTGGCACATCAGCCTTGACGGGAACATTGACGACCAGGCTGGAAAAAGTATAAGGATCTGCCGGCTTGCTTTTCATGCGCTCAAACCGGTAAGTCGCATCGCTGGTTACTTCCACCAGTTGCGCCACACGCCATGCAATATTGCGTTTGCCGACAGGAACATCAGCGAGAAAGCTGGTCACATTGCCAACTGTATTATTCACGAGGGCCTTGGCCGCCGCGCGCAACACCTGCCTGTATTCCTTCTCCTGCAGATCGCGCTCCTTGCCGAGACCTACCAGCAGCACACGAGAGGATGCCGTACCGGGCACGCTGTAAAGCATCAGCGTATTGCCGGGCTTGCCCTTCATGTCGCCGCGCTTGAGGATGGATGCGATGTAACCGCCAGAGGCCTGATCGATGGCTGCCGCGGCTGCGGACAGTTTCCTGGGTTCGTAAACACCCACGACTACACAATCGTTACGTTGCTTTTCCGCCTGCGTATTTTTTATGCTAAATTCCATCAACCGTGCCCTTTCAATAAGTCTTCCGAATTATCCTGTGTTTTTATCCCAATTCAAAATCGCTGTCCGTCGCTCAACCCGATATGCTGTTTAAAAAATCACTGCAGCACGAACTGGTGACGACCGCCATTGGCGCGTTCGTCGTACTGCTCGGGATCGTGCTGGCGCAGCGCGTTGCCTATTACATAGGTGTGGCTGCCAAGGGCAGCCTGGCGAGCGATGCTATCAATACGCTGCTGGGTTTCACAATGCTGAAGTACCTGCCGATGCTGCTGTCGCTGACGCTGTTTCTGGCCGTGCTGCTGACGCTTTCCCGATGGCATCGTGACAGTGAAATGGTGGTCTGGTTCAGTTCTGGCATGAGCATCACCAACTGGATCCGCCCGGTTTTGATGTTTGCCTTGCCCATCATCATCATGATCGCCCTGCTGAGCCTGTTTGTCACGCCATGGGCCACGCATAAGGGGTCGGACTTCAAGGATCAGCTGCAAAGCCGCGACGAGTTGGCCACCATCAGCCCCGGAGTTTTCAAGGAATCGCGCCACGCCGATCGCGTGTATTTTGTCGAAAGCTTTGACGAGCTGGGCAACATCGTCAAAAACATTTTCGTGCAATCGCGCCAGCACCAGAGGCTCGGCATCATCGTTGCGGCTGAAGGGCACAGAGAGAAGGCAGCGAACGGCGACGATTTCCTGGTCATGCAGAATGGCCGCCGCCATGAAGGCAACCCGGATACACGGGAATTCACCATCACCAATTTCGAGCGCTACGCCATCCGCATCGAGCCCACCGAGGTTGAACAGGAACCGCCGGGCATCCAGGCCAAAGGCAACATGGAACTGCTGCAGGAAAGGAATCCGCGTAGCAATGCCGAGCTGCAATGGCGATTGGCGATCCCCATTTCGGCGTTTGTCCTCGTGATGCTCGCGGTGCCGCTGAGTTTTGTCGATCCAAGATCCGGTCGCTCGGCCAACCTCATGATGGCGCTACTGATTTACGTCATTTACAACAACCTGCTGAGCATCACTCAGGCCTGGCTTGCGCAGGGCAAGCTCAGCCCCATCATTGGCCTGTGGCCGGTACATATTTTGTTCCTGCTGCTGACCCTGTATTTCTTCTATCGTCGGATTTTCCAGGCACCTCTGCTGTCCAGCCTGTGGCGCAGGCTTAAAGCATGAAAATCGTCCACCGCTACCTGGCGCAGGAGATCACCTCCAGCATCCTGCTGGTCATGGTGGCTTTGCTGGCCATGTTCTCGTTCTTCGACCTCATCCAGGAGCTGGAGGATATCGGCAAGGGCAGCTATGGCATCGACAAGGTGCTGCTGTTCGTGTTGCTCAGCGCGCCGGGACATGTGTATCAGGTGGTTCCGGTCGCTGTACTGGTCGGCACTATGTATGCACTGGCGCAATTCGCGCGCTACTCGGAGCTCATCGTGTTGCGAGTGAGCGGCATCTCTATCGCCAGCCTGACCTTTTCGCTGCTGCGCATCGGCCTGATGTTCACGTTGCTGACGTTTGTTGTTGGGGAACTGGTAACCCCGTTCAGCGAAAAGACTGCCCAACGTATCCGCATCAAGGCCACGGACTCAGTGGTGGCACAGGATTTCCGTTCAGGTTTCTGGGTCAAGGATGGCAACAGTTTCGTTAATGTGGAAGATGTGCTGCCGGATGCCGAACTACTCAACATCCACGTATATGAGTTCGACCCGGAGTTCCGCCTGCGCACCATCAGCAATGCCAAAAGCGGACGCTTCGAAGGGGAGGACTGGAATCTCACCGAGGTTTCGCAGATACGGTTCAACGATGGCAATGTCAGCTCGAGTTTTTTTTCTGAAGCTCGCTGGGAGTCACTGATCCGGCCCGAACTGCTCAATGTGCTGCTGGTTGTACCGGAAAAGATGTCTGCCTGGAATCTGTATTTCTACATTCATCACCTTGAGGCCAACAAGCAGAAAACCTCGCGGCATGAAGTCGCACTGTGGGCCAAGATGGTTTACCCGCTGGCCTGCATGGTTATGGTCATTCTGGCGCTGCCCTTCGGCTTCCTGCAGCAGCGCGCGGGCGGCGCCAGCGCCAAGATCTTCGCGGGCATCATGCTGGGCGTGGTTTACCAGGTGCTGAATCGCGTATTCGTGCATCTTGGGCTGCTCAATGACTGGTCCGCATTCTGGAGTGCGGTGATGCCCACCCTATTGTTCCTGATGGCAGGTCTGTTGATGCTCTTCTGGACTGAACGGCGCTAGCGCCCTGCCGCTCTGTTTTCCATGATCAGGCGCGTGCCGATAAGTCGGTCGTGCAGGAACCGATGTTCACGATCCAGTAGCGCCCACCAGAAGCCTATACCGCCAAACACAAGCCCGGCAGTGGCCAGCAGATAGCGCTGCAAGGCCAACCCAAACGTGAGCAATCCGCCATTCGCCTTTACCAGGCGGAGTTCCCAGGCTTGCATGGCCAGCGTTCTCCCGTACGACCAGCACCAGCAGAGATATAGACCGGCTACCACCCACAGATACAGCTGCAGGATATAGCGCAGAGGGGGGTGGGTTGCTTCACCAAACAACACGACGAACAGGAACGTGGCAATGAACAACACTGCTGATAGCACCAGTGCTTCGTAGAACAAGCTTGCCAGCAGCCGAAAATAGCCCGGGGAGTGCAGAAAACCTCGGGATTCAGTCTGGAAAGTCTTCGCCGAAAGAATCGGCATTCTGCCGGCGATACACCTCGCGCTCGGCCGGGGACAGACTCTTATAGTGACTCCACTTTTTCTTCAGCTCTTCCTTCTGCTCAGGCGGTAGCGATTTGAATTTCTGATACCGCTCACGAGCTTTCTCGCGCTCATACGGCGTCATGCGGCTCCAGTGTGTAAGTCGCTTCTGTACGCGCTGCTGCTGCTGCGGACTCATCTTGTGGTAATCGCGCGCGATATCCAGCATCTTCTCGCGCTGCCATGGACGCAGATTATCCCATTCATTACCCAAGGGACTTAAGACCTGGCGCTGGGCATCGCTGAGCGATGACCATGGCGGAAGGGGTTTGTGGGCATCTTCCGCATGGGAGATGCCGCACAACAGGCCCGTCAACAGGATTATCGCTGCGAGCTTTCTTCTAGCCATGTATGAAATTCCTTATCCAGAAAAGCCTCTGGCGGCAATTCGGATGCCAGCAGGAATGCATCGCCCTGTCCCTCCGCTTCATTGTTGAATTGCTGGGTGGTGACAAAGGCGACAAGTAGAGCGCTGAAAGCGAGTGCCGCCGAAGAAACCGCACGATGGTGATACATGTAGTCCATAAACGTAGCTGCGAGGCCCATGCGAGCGGGATGCCGGGAATGGTCCATCCGGCTGACCGCCTGCACTCTGGCCTCGGCCAGACGGGACGTAATGTTCTGATCCAGCCTGGATGTGCTTTCATCCAGCAGGCTGACAATCGCTTTTGCAGTATCTTTTTCGTTCATCATCGCTCAACTCCAGATTTGCCGAGCTCCTCTTTGCTTATGCCATTTTTTTCGAGTATCACCACCAGCGACCGTACTGCGCGCGAGCAATGCGTCTTGACGCTGCCTTGCGAGCATCCCATCGCCGCGGCGGTTTCAGCTACATCCATATCCTCCCAGTAACGCAGAACGAAGGCTTCTCGTTGACGGGCGGGCAATGCCTGCAAGGCATTTTCGATTATAGCAATGGTCTGACTGCGCTCAACCTGGGTATCAGGCGTGTCCTGCGTATCTTTCGAACTCAGAATCTCAAGAGGATCGCGTTCATCGTCATCGTCGTCGCTGGAGCCGAAGGAGGAAAACAGCGTGGTCCACAGATTGCGCGTTTTCTGCCTGCGCCAGTAGTCGCGCATGGTGTTTTGCAGGATGCGCTGGAACAGCATTGGATATTCATTAGCCGGACGGTCCGGGTATTTCTCCGCCAGCTTGAGCATGGCATCCTGCACAATATCCAGCGCAGCATGGTCATCGCGGACCGCATACACAGTCTGCTTGAATGCGCGCCGCTCGATCTGAGTCAGAAAATCGGAGAGTTCTTGTGCTGTCGCCATTCCTGAATATGACTTGTTCCGTATGGTTTGGTTTGCGCTCAACAACGAGCTGCCACAGGCTCAGGAGTATATCAGGTTTGAATTTTGCCCCCGCCCGCGTTTTAGCTACAATCAGGCCATCAATTAACGGGCGATGGCATGGCATATGATGAAAATTCTCTTACTCGCAATCATCGTCTGGCTGCTATTCAAGATCATCAAGCGCTACAGCCGCAGTCTGCAAACCCGAACCGAGGCCAAAAAGCGTAATGATGAGGCTGTGATGGTGCAATGCCGCCATTGCGGTCTGCATATTCCCAGAGAAGACAGTGTCGCAGATCAGGGTCAGTATTTCTGTTCTGAAGAGCACCGCAAGCAATCCGATCCTTATGCTTGACCGCTATTTCTCGGCCGCGCAGCAGAATAACTACTGGCGCTCCATGCGGCTGCTCAATTTCTACCGCATTGTTGTCGCCAGCATATTGATTGGCCTGTACTTCTTCTTTGGCGACAACAGCTGGTGGACTGAAAGCGACAGTCCGTTGTATCTGCGCCTGTCGGTAGGATACCTGCTGGTAGGGTTGGTAGCGCTGGCATTCACCTGGGTCACCTGGCCCAGGTTCAACCGTCTGCTGACCCTGCAGACCATCGCCGACATTCTTTTTATTGTTGTGCTCATGCATGCCGCTGGGGGTATCAAGAGCGGCATGGGCTTACTGCTGGTCGTAGCGATTGCCGCGGCGAGCCTGATCAGTCAGGGGCGACTGGCCCTGTTCTACGCGGCGCTTGCCACGATAGCCCTGCTGCTGGAGCAGTCCTATCAGCTATTGATTGGTAACGACCGCTACAGCGACTACTCGCATGCGGTCATGCTGAGTTTGAGCTGCTTTGCAACTGCGTGGCTCGCTTACAGCTTCGGCAAGCGCACGCTGCAGAGCGAGGAACTGGCATCGCAGCGTGGTATTGATCTGCAGAATCTGGCCCAGGTCAATGAGCTCATCATTCAGGAAATGCAGGATGGCGTGCTGGTAGTCGACAAGAATCTGCAACTGCGGCATCACAATATTCAGGCCGAAAGCCTGCTGGGCAGCAGCAAGCCACTGTGGGATGCCAAACTTCTGCAGGATTGGGTGCCTGGGCTGGCCGTGTTGGTCCGCCGATGGATGGATGAAGAGGAGACGACAACAGGCGCCATCAAGTTCGCTGTAGAGGATCGTGAGCTCAGGCTGCGTTTCATGCCGGTGGGCAGCGACCGCAAACAGGGTGCTGTCATTTTCATTGAGGATTGGAGCCAGATGCAGATCCAGGCCCAGCAAATGAAGCTGGCAGCCCTTGGGCGTCTTACCGCCAACATTGCACATGAAATACGTAACCCGTTGAGTGCCATCAGCCACGCAAATCAGTTGCTTCAGGAGGAAATACATGACAATCACTCCCAGCATCTGCTGCACATCGTCGGCTACAACGTGCAACGCCTGGACCAGATGGTCAAGGAGGTGCTGGAGCTGAACCGCCGCGACCGCACGTTACAGGAGGTGATCGACCTCGAAAATTTCCTGGTCGAATTTCATGAACAGTTCTGCCAGACTGAGAAAATCCTGCCAGTATGTTTCAAGCTCGATGTTGGCAACCATCAGGCAAAAGTCATCTTCGATCGCCGGCATCTGAACCAGATATTGTGGAATGTATGCCGCAATGGCTGGCACCATGGCAAGAAAAAGACTGGCAGCCTCGTTCTCTCTCTGCAGGTTTCGGACAACAGCCGTAATGCCAGACTGTCGATTGCCGACGATGGGCCCGGCATCAGCGCCGAAGACCGCCCCCACCTGTTTGAACCATTTTTCACCACGGAAAGTACAGGTACCGGACTGGGGCTATATATTGCGCGTGAACTGTGTGAAGCCAACGACGCCAATATTCAGTATGTAGCGCACGACCGCGGCGGCCTGTTTCTGATCCATCTCAAAAAAGCGCCCATCTGATGAGCACAAAACTGACCTGTCTAGTCGTAGATGACGAAATCGATATTCGCGAATTGCTGGTGATCACGCTGGAACGCATGGACATTGCAACCGACAGTGCCGGTACGATTGAGGAAGCCTGCGCCATGCTCAGGCAACGTGCCTATGCCCTCTGTCTCACTGACATGCGCCTGCCTGACGGCAACGGCCTCGATCTGGTCAGACACATCACCCAGCAGCATCCAGGCCTACCCGTGGCTGTGATCACGGCTTATGGCAGCGCTGAAAATGCGGTCTCCGCATTGAAGGCAGGGGCTTTTGACTACCTGACCAAGCCGATCTCCCTCAAGCAGCTGCGCCCCCTGGTGCATTCGGCGTTGCGTCTGCCCGCGTCAGATGAATCGTCACCGGTCATCGGCCATCAGCTCATTGGCGACGCCGAGCCTATCAGGCAGGTGCGCAGCATGATCGAAAAACTGGCGCGCAGCCAGGCGCCGGTTTATATCAGCGGTGAATCTGGTAGCGGCAAGGAGCTGGCTGCGCGTCTCATCCACGCCAACAGTTCGCGACGCGATGGACCTTTTATTGCAGTGAACTGTGGCGCCATTCCCGAAAATCTCATGGAAAGCGAGTTCTTCGGTTACAGAAAAGGGGCGTTTACGGGCGCCAATCAGGACAAGGAAGGCATGTTTCACGCGGCAAACGGCGGGACGCTATTCCTGGACGAAGTTGCCGATCTGCCGTTAGCCATGCAGGTCAAGCTGTTGCGAGCGATTCAGGAGAAAAAAGTCCGCATGGTGGGTGATACGCAGGAAGAAAGCGTTGACGTCCGCATCATCAGCGCCACCCACCGCAATCTCGGCCTCATGATGGACAACGGCAACTTCCGGCAGGATCTTTATTACCGACTGAATGTCATCGAACTCAAGATGCCGGCACTGCGCGAAATGCCGGATGATATTCCACAGCTGGCACAGATGCTGCTGGAAAAACAATGCCGGCTGCTGGGCATTTCCGCACCCCGGCTCGATGATGAAGTACTCCGGATACTGAGGCAGCACGCTTTCCCCGGCAATGTCCGCGAGCTGGAAAATATACTGGAACGTGCATTGGCGTTGTGCAACGGCCAGGCAATCAGTGCTGATGATCTGTTGCTGGAAAAGGAAGCAAAGGAGCCGAGTGTCGCCTACGCATTGGGGAGCATGCCGCTGCCGGATTATCTGGACCAGGTCGAAAAACAGCTCATTCTCGACGCACTGGAAAAAGCCGGCAACAACAAGACTGCCGCAGCAAAACTATTGGGCGTAAGTTTCCGTACGCTGCGTTACCGTCTCTCCAAGCTCGGGCTGAGCAAGGATGCGGACGAAGGTAGCAGCTAGCTCAGGGCAATTGTCAGATAGGTCAGGTACAGGCCGCCGTTGATCCACAAGTGCCAGACTTTGATGCCGCCCCGCCTCACGAGTATCCGCAGCCAGATGGCAGCCAGCAGGGTGATGATGATACCTGCGACGACTTCCTTGCGAGGCTCCCATGGTGTCAGCATGATGCCGATGGCGGGCAGCAGCGTGCCCTGGAACACCATCGCACCCGTGATGTTGCCGAAAGCCAGCGTGTCCTTGCGTCTACGTACCCACAGAAAGCTGTTGACCTTCTCCGGCAGCTCCGTCGCAATCGGGATGATCAGCAGGGATAGCAGCAAGGTTGACATGCCGATCAATTGCGCTGCCTCTTCCACCCCGTGTATGAACCCCTTGGCACCGCCAATTAGTAGCGCAAGTCCCAGCAGCAGCTGCAGGAAAATGATTGGCATATTATTAGGCAAGCCGATTCTGCACAGATACATGTGACTGCCGGCCGCAGTGGCGTGACCCTCACCTACCAGACCCTTTGAAGCCCGAATGGTCAGCATGATATAGACGAAATACACGAGCACCAGGCAAAAACCGATGCCTGCGCGTACTGCGGCCTGGGTATGCGGTACATACAGCGCGATGGTGGCGAAAGCAAAAGCCACGATGAAAAAATCCAGATCGCGGGTCAGACCAGTGCGCTCAGGATGGAATTTGCCTTTCCATCCGCGTTTTGCCAGCACGGCAAATGCCATCAGGGAAATGGACAGGGTAGCCAGCATGAGCGGCGCTCCCAGGATGGCGCCTACGCCGATCTCTTCATTAGTCTGCACATTTTGTGTCCCAGCCAGCAGGGCAAGCAGGGGGACGGAAGTTTCGGGCAAGGCAGTACCGACTGCTGCAAACAGGGACCCAGTCACACCTTCGGATATCTTGAGCTTTTCGCCCAAGTGCTCCAGGGCATTGGTAAAGACTTCTGCAGCGACTAGAATGACCAACAACATGACAAACAGCTGCAAGAAAATCATCACCGGCTCTCCATTGGAATGGGCGGATTTTAGCGGATATCGCGCATGAATGCATGGGAGTTAGACCCTCAGGGCCTGCTTCCAGCTGCGCGTTTCATCGCTTCTCCCAATCATGATGCGCGACCGCGCGATGCCGAGATCAGCATGGTGGTCATCCACAATATCAGCCTGCCACCAGGGCAATACGGCAGCGACGACGTGGCTGCACTATTCACCAATCGGCTGGATCCGAATGCCCACCCATATTTTGCCGGCATCCACCAGAACAAGGTGTCCGCCCATTTTTTCATCCGCCGCGATGGCGAACTTATCCAGTTCGTTGCTTGCCAGCAGCGAGCCTGGCACGCCGGCCAGTCATTTTGGCTAGGACGGGAACGCTGCAATGATTTTTCTGTCGGAATTGAGCTGGAAGGCTGCGACACCGACGCCTTCACGGATGTGCAATATGATCTCCTGAACAGGCTGCTTGCAGCGCTGCAGCAGACTTATCCCATTACGGATGTGGTGGGCCACTCCGACATTGCGCCGGGCCGCAAGACTGACCCCGGCCCATGCTTTGACTGGGCAAAAATCAAAACCAACTAAACTGCGTCTTATCCATCCATGTTCATCTTCAAACGCTATACTGCCGAGCTCGCGTCCACGAGTATTGTTCACATGCCGCAACGCTTTTCCCTGATTCACCGCTCTGCCTCTCTGACTTTGGCTCTATGTCTGGGTCTCACGCTGACATCTTGCGGCAAGGAAGAAGAGAATATACAAAAGGCCTCGCCCGCCACCATTATCAGCACGACAGCTGCACAAACCCTTACCCTGGAAATTCGCGAAGAGGCAATCGGCACGCTTGAAGGTCTGGTGGACCCGACCATTGCGGCTGAAGTCGCGGCACGCGTGGTGCGGGTACTGGTGCATCCGGGACAGCAGGTAAAAAAAGGCGATCCCATCGTGCAGCTTGATGCCACCGATTTCAGTCTGCAGCGCCGCGAAGCGCAAGCTGAGGTAGCGCGTATCCAGGCTCTGCTCGAGAATCAGCAGCGCATGGTCGAACGTAATCAGGCATTGGTGGAAAGGAAGTTTCTTTCGCAGAATGCGCTGGAAGACACCACCACCCAGCTTGCCGCGCTGAAACAGCAACTGGCGGGCGCACGTTCACGACTGGCTAGCATCGAGCATACGGGCTCCAAGGCGCAGGTGTTGTCGCCCCTCGACGGCACGGTAGAAACGCAGATTGTATCGCCCGGTGATTTCGTCAACGTCGGCGATCCGTTGATCCGGATTATCAGCAACCAGCGCCTGCGCGCTCACTTGCCTTACCCTGAAAGTATCGCCGCCAAACTGCAGCCCGGGCTCAAGGTCAGGCTTTCCACGCCAACCGCTCCTAATGAAGTAATCACCACGATACGTGAACTCAAACCCATGATTGGCGAAACCAACCGCTCGGTTGATGTCATTGCAGACGTGGTGAATCAGCCCGGCTGGCAGTCAGGCGCCAGCGTCAATGGCACCGTCATCCTTGGCGAACGTCCTGGTGCAGTCGTGGTTCCTGAACAAAGCGTGGTCCTGCGTCCAGCCGGAGAAGTGGTTTATGTCATCAAGGATGGCGTCGCAATTCAACATAAGGTGAAAACCGGCGTACGCCAATCCGGCATGGTGGAAATCGTCGACGGTTTGCAGGCGGGCGAACTGGTCGCGGTTGATGGCGCTGCATTCCTGACGGATCAGGCCAAGGTGACAGTGCAGCAAGCACCCACATCAACGCAGCAAACGCCTGCCGACCAGCAAAATCAGGATTAAGGCACACGCATGACACTTCCCGAGCTTTCCATCAAACGCCATGTGCTGGCGTGGATGGTGTCCGGACTGCTGGTCCTGTTCGGCATCATCAGCTACCAGCGCATCGGGGTCGATCGCTTCCCCTACATCGAGTTTCCGGTCATCTCAGTGACGACAACGCTGACTGGGGCGAATCCCGACGTCATTGACGCCAGCATCACCAGCATCCTCGAGTCATCGGTCAATACCACACCGGGCATTGAGCATATCCAGTCCAGTTCCTCGCCCGGCGTGTCAGTGACGACCATCACCTTCACACTGGAGAAGGATATCGACGTCGCCTTCAATGAGGTGCAGTCCAAGGTCAGCGAGGTATTGCGGCGCCTGCCGGAGGAAATCGACCCGCCCATCGTGCGCAAGGTGGAAACCAACGCGCGTCCCATCATGTGGCTCGCCCTGCGCGGCGATCGTACACTGCAGCAACTCAATCTCCACGGTTATAACGTGGTCAAGAAGCAGCTTGAAACCATTGAGGGTGTTGGTGAAGTGCGGCTTGGCGGGCGTCGCGACCGCAATATTCGCGTCAATGTGCTACCAGAGCGCATGGCAGCTTACAACATTGTCGCCACGGATATCATCGATGCCTTCAATCGCGAACATATCCAGATGCCGGGCGGCTTCCTGGTCGGGGAAAAATCCGAATACATGGTCAAGCTGGATCTCGAATTCCACAATGTGCGCGAACTTGGCGAACTCGTCGTCACCTACCGCGATGGCGCGCCCATCCGGCTCAAGGACGTTGCAGGACTGGAAGACGGGCTCGAAGATTATCGCGAGCTGGCAAACTACAACGGCGAATCGACTGTGGGCCTGGGTATCGTCAAGGTAGCCAACGCCAATACGGTCGCCATCATCGAGGAGGTAGAGCGCCGGCTGGACGAAGAAATCCGGCCCAACCTGCCACCCGGTTTGTACATTGACGTATCCACCAACGACGCCCTGTATATCAAGGAAATCGTGCGTGCATTGCAGGAGCACCTGATTGAGGGCACGTTGCTGGCTGCTTTTATTGTCTGGCTGTTCCTGCGCTCTTTCCGCTCAACACTTATTATTGCCACCGCCATCCCGGTTTCGCTATTCGGTGCGATTGCGGTGATGTATTTCTTTGGCTTTACTTTCAATACCATGACCCTGCTGGCTTTGCTGCTACTCATCGGCGTCGTAGTGGATGATGCGATCGTGGTGCTGGAAAATATTTACCGGCATATGTCGCAAGCCCAGCCACGGAATGCGGCAGAAGCAACGGCAGCGGCCATAGAAGGCAGCCGTGAGGTGGTCTTCGCCGTGATTGCCGCCACTCTGTCGCTGGTCTGTATCTTCGCGCCAGTTATTTTCATGGAAGGCATCATCGGCAAGTTTTTCAAGTCTTTTGCCGTGGTAGTCACCTTTGGCATCCTGGTTTCGCTCATGGTGTCGCTCACTTTGACCCCCATGCTGTGCTCACGCTACCTTCGACCGGAAACCCATAATAATCGGCTGTATGCCTGGCTTGCGCGCTTTTTCGATGGCATGGATGATGCCTACAGGAGATTACTGGACCAGGTTCTGGATCATCGCTGGCTGGTGGTGATTGCGACTCTGCTGGTCGTCGCTTCCAGCGTGTTCTTTTTCGGCAAGGTAGAGAAGGAATTCGTACCGGAAGAAGATGAAGGCCGCTTCTCAATCTCGTTCAAGACGCCGCTGGGCTCCAGTATTGAGTACACCAACAGTCGGCTTGAGCTCATCGAAAAGACGGTTCAGACATACAATGCCGAGATTGCCAGCACCTTCTCCTACATCGGCCTCGGCTCGCAGGGCCAGGTCAACAAGGGGGCAGTCAACGTTCGTCTCAAGGAGAGGCACGAACGCAACTTGAGTCAGCAGCAACTCATCGCGCAGCTACGCGATGATCTGGATAAGATCCCGGGTGTACGCGCATTCCCGGCGGCGATATCCATGGTAGGCGGCCAACGCTCGGAAAAACTGCAGTTCAACCTGACCGGGCCCGACCTCAATCAGGTCGGCACCCTGGCAAAGACATTGCAAAGCAGACTGGGCGACGTTGCAGGCATGGGCAAGGTTGACCTCGATGTCGAACTCGATCTGCCGGAACTCGTGTTGCACGTAGACCGCGTACGCGCAGCGAGCTTTGGCATTTCGGCACGCGATATTGCTACTGCTGTGAGCATGTTTACAGGCGGCATCGATGTGGCCAAGTTCAATGACGATCCTGGTGATGGCCAGCGCTACAACATCCGCGTCAAGGCCGGGGAAGGCGACTTTACCCAACCGGCCGACCTGTCTCGCATCTATTTGCGAAGCACGGATGGCGCGCTGGTACGATTGGACAATGTTGCGAGTTTCGAACGCAAGCTGGGGCCGGCAGTCATCGGGCGCTTCGACATGCAGTACGCTGCCACGTTGTATGCCAGCCCCAAGATACCGCTGGGTGATGCCGTAGCAGCTGTAGAATCCGCCGCTGCCGAGCTCATGCCTCCGGGCTATGCCGTGCGGCTAACCGGGGAAGCAGAAGAGATGGAAAAAACCACCGACAGCATCACTTTTGTATTTGCGTTGGCCTTGATCCTGCTCTACATGGTGCTTGCCAGCCAGTTCAACTCCTTCCTGCAGCCATTCATCATCATGCTGGCGCAGCCGCTGGCTATCATCGGCGGCATTATTGCACTATGGCTGGCAGGGGATTCGCTCAATATCTTCTCGATGATCGGCCTGGTATTGCTGATCGGCCTGGTGGCGAAGAATTCCATTCTGCTCGTGGACCTCACTAACCAGCTGCATGAAAAAGGCATGCCGATCAACGATGCCTTGCGGGAAGCATGCCCTATCCGGTTGCGCCCTGTACTCATGACCTCGCTGACGGTGATTCTTGCCCTGCTGCCCGCGGCACTTGGTTTTGGCGCGGGCTCCGAGACCAATGGTCCGCTGTCGGTAGCGGTCATTGGCGGCATGATTTCTTCGACGCTGTTGACGCTAGTGGTCGTACCAGCTGTCTACTCCTTGACCCAGCATGGCCGCCAGCGTACAGCTGGCAATCAGGTTACCTGACCAGCTTCTGCACCACCACGCTGCCGATCATGTCGCCTTCGACATTAACCGCCGTGCGCAGCGTATCCAGCATACGGTCTATCGGTAGCAGGATGGCGATGGCCTCGGCAGGAAGCCCGACCGACTGCAGCACCATGACCATGGTCACCATGCCCGCACTGGGAATGCCAGGTGCACCCACGGCGGCAATCATGGCAGTAAAGAAGACTATCAGCTGCTGCACCAGATTGAGCTCTACACCTACCAGGTTCGCGATGAACAGTGCGGCAGCCGCCTCGTAAAGCGCCGTGCCGTCCATGTTGATGGTAGCGCCGAGCGGCACTACAAAGCCCGCTACTTCGCGCTTGACGTGCAGATGCTGTTCCACGCAACGCAGTGTCACCGGCAGAGTCGCCGAGCTTGAGCTGGTAGCAAAAGCGGTAATCAGCGCCTCGCGTGCGCCGCGCCAGAACCTTAGTGGCGTCATCCCTGTTACGACATAAAGAATCATTGGCAACACGATAACGCCGTGGAACAGCGTCGCACCGACCACCACGGTAACGAAGCTGCCAAGGCTTCCCAGAACGGCGGCATCCTGCGTCGCCACCAGCTTGATCAGCAGTGCCATGATGCCGAAAGGCGCCAGCCGCATGATCCAGCCGACGATGCGCAGCACCAGTTCCAGTAATTCCTGCAGCAAATGGAGAATGTTGCGGTAACGCTCGCCGCCGATGACCAGTGCGATCCCTACCAGCATCGCAAAAATCAACACCGCTAACACATTGCCCTCGGCCAGTGCGGCAAAGGGATTTTGGAACAGACCGTGCAGGAAATCGGCGAAGAATTCAGGCAGGGTCAGCTGGCTGGCCTTGAAGCCTTCCATCGCGCCTTGGAACATGGCTAGGCTGAGGCCTTTGCCAGGCTGAAAAACATTGCTTACAAACAGCGCCAGCAGTATCGCCAGTGAAGTTGTGATCATGAAAAAGACCAGCGTCGTGATCCACACACGATGGATCTGCCGATGTGCCTGCAGATTGGCGATGCCGACCGCGATCGAGGTGAATACCAGCGGAATCAGTACCATCTTGAGCAGGTCGATGAATACGCCGCCTACCAGGTCACTGGCATAGAGAATGCCGTCCCGCACCGGCGTATCCGGAGCGTCAGTCATTCCCCACCCGATCAGCAGGCCCAGCGCTGCTCCCATGAAAATCTGCGAATTCAGTGAGAGCCAGCGCATGCCTTACTCCTGTCCCGTACGTTCAAGCACTGCAGCGAAGAAGCCATCGGTATGGTGGATATGCGGCAGCAGTTTCAGATAATTGCCGGTATCCAGGGATATCTGTTGCTGCGCCAGAATTTCAGATGCATCCACCAGTCGGAATTCCGCATGTTCACTGAGAAAATTCTCGACAATCTGCTCGTTCTCTTCCTTCAACAAACTACACGTGGCATACACCAGCTTGCCCCCCGTTTTGACCAGTCGCGCGGCGCGCCCCAGGATGGACTGCTGCTTGGCTGTCAGCTCGGCAATATCCTGTGGCGTCTGCCGCCACTTGAGGTCAGGATTGCGCCGCAAGGTGCCCAAACCGCTACAGGGCGCATCCACCAGCACACGATCGAATTTCCCCTGCAGCCGTTTGAGCTTGGGGTCGCTTTCGCTGGTAATCAGCTGGCTGTGCAGGTTGGAAAGCCCCGAGCGCTTGAGCCGCACACCTAGGTTCTGCAAGCGCTTTTCCGACACGTCGAAAGCATAGATGCGGCCCGTGTTGCGCATGAGCGCACCCATGGCCAGGCTTTTGCCGCCGGCGCCGGCGCAGAAATCGGCGACCATCTCGCTGCGGCGCGGCGCTACCAGCTGAGCCAACAGCTGACTGCCTTCATCCTGTACCTCAATTTTTCCGTCAACGAATAAGGGATGGCGGCTGATGTTCATCTTCTGCGGCATGCGTATGCCCAGCGGAGAAAAGGGCGTCAGTTCGATCTCGGCGCGCTCGCTGGCAAAGCGCTGTGCCACTTCCTCCCGCGTTGTCTTGAGGAGATTGACGCGCAAATCCAGCGGCGCTGGCTGCTGCAGGCTACGCGCCATGGCCAGGGCCTCTTCCTCACCGTACTGCTCTGCCAGCGATTGCCATAGCCACTGCGGGACATCTGCCTGCATGGCCAGATCGATGTTTTCCACTGATTTGGCCTTGATGGCCTGCGCCCATTCCTTCTGCTGCTTGTTGAGTGCGCTATCGAGCTCACGCAGGCTCATGCCCTGCACGCGCAGCAGCCATGCCAGCACCAACTTGCGCGGGTCTTCGCCATCCGACAGATACGCCAGCAGCGATTTGCGACGAAGTACGCCATAGACCGACTCGGCAACGAATGCGCGGTCTTTCACCCCAAGCTCGCGATTATCCTTGAAGAAGCGGCCAAGCTTCACATCGGCTGGGCCGGATTTACCGAGCACATCAGCCAGCGCCATGGCGGAAAGACGTAACAGGTTGGGATTGATTGCGTTCATGGTGATTGAATCTTTGTCTTGGCTGATGCTATTTAAGAATGTCGGTTTTCAGATCGGTGACGAACTGCTCGATGACGCTACCGTCTTCTTCCGTCTTGCGTATTTTAACCGGCATGTACCTGTAATCGACAGCCAGCCATAATTCCGTTTTCTCGCCATCGTCGCCCGGATGCGATAAATGCACCGTGCGCAGATTGCCCACCGGAGTCATGAACTCCTCTTCACCTTCAAACGTATAGCTGTAGATATCCAGCTTTCTGCCATTGGTGATAGGGATTTCCATGCGCTCCATGGGCGGCACGAACACGAACTGGTACATGAAGCTCAGCAAATCCTGCGCGCCTTCCTGCAATGGGACTGACTTTGTGCGCTTTTCCGTTATCAGCGCCAGTTGTCCGGACTCCCAGTCGAATCGGGCACGCCGCGATTTTTCCTGTTTGCTGGTCATTTCGTAATGGAAGTCGACAGGCATCAGCCCTTGCTCGGTGATGAGACCAGTGCTGGTCTGGATCAGCTGACCACGCAGAAATAGCGACAATACACCAGTGGCCACTGTGGTACTGCTCAGGGAATAAGTACCGTCCGGGGACTGCCTGAAACTGATATGGGAGGTACCAACTGACCTCCCGTTCTGCTTCAGCTCGAATCCCGTCTCGATATAAGCGGACACGCCGGTAACCAGATTTGAAGAAGGCGTTGGCTCTTCCTGTTGCTCGGCGGTTGGCGCCACGATCTCCTCCTCGACTGGCGGCGCGACGGGCTCTGCGACCGGTTGCAGTTCCGGCTCGGACAATGCCTGGATGGGCTCCGCCACGGGTGAAATTTCCTGCGTCTCCATAGCCGGAATTTCAGCCTGAGGTTGGGGCTCCGGCGCGGGAGTGGCATTAGGTGTTTCTGGCTTGTCTGTTTTTTCCGGCAGGATTGGCGCTGGTTCCGGTGTCTCGGCTCGCGCCAGTGCAACATTGATTGTGCTTTGCGACGATTCCGGCAGCGGCAGGCGGAAATTGAGGCCGCCAAATACCAGCACGTGAAACAGAATGGACAGCGCAAGCGCCGTCAAGGTGCGCCAGAAAGTATTTTCCTGATGTTCGAAAAGCCTACTCCGCATGCAGGCTGGTTAATACCTGTTCTATCACACCGCCCTCATCATCATGCATGACCAGGCGTACAGGCAGATAGTGGCTTGCCGGCGCCAGCCAGAGTTCCTTTTCATCCTCCGGCTCGCGAACGTCTGCATTGATCAGATGGATGGCCTTGTACTGGCCGGTCGGCGTGTTGACCTGGACATCGCGCCCCGCCACCTTGTACTGGTACTTCTGCACTTTTTTGCCCGTGGTGACCGGCAGCTTGAAGACTGATTCCTGCGGTTGCCTGAACATGAACTGATAAGCAAAGCTCGCCAGATCCTGCGTCCCTGTTTCCAGCTTGGCTATGACCGGCTTGCCCTTGACCATCATGGTCAGTTTGCTGGCTGCCCAGTCGAAATGCGCGGATAACGATTTCTTCGGACTGTCACTACGGTCCAGCACAAAGCGCGAGGGCTTGAGCCCCTCAGTTGTCACTTCACCTTCGCTGGTCAGGGTGCGCTTGCCGAACAGGGCATAAAATCCCTGCCCCTGGGTTACGCTTTCAATGCGGTAGCGGCCGTTTTCCTGTTTGAAGGTTTCCGTTACGGTGGCGAATGGCTGGCCGTTGCGCGTCGCCTCATATACCAGCTTGATCTGTTTTGGCGCCGCGCATGCTGCGGCAGCAATTCCCCACAGGCAGAAAAAAAACAGCGTTCGAGTAATGACATTTCTGAGCATGATCATTCCATTCTCCAATAGCAGGTTGGCAATGAACCACCCGACAAGTTCGCTCAGACGACGATGGTGGGCGCTTCGCCCGCGTTTTGTCGGCGAATGCGGCCGATGGTGTGTACCTGCTCACCTTCTGCCTGCAGCAGATTCGCTGCGGCTTCCGCATGTTCAGCCGCCACAATTACCGCCATGCCGATGCCGCAATTGAAGGTGCGGTACATTTCGTCTGACGCAATATTTCCCTGCTGCTGCAGCCATTGGAAAAGCAGCGGTAGCTGCCAGCTGTTTTTGTCGAGCTCGGCGGTCAGGCCCTCGGGCAAGACACGTGGAATATTCTCAGTCAGCCCGCCGCCCGTGATGTGCGCCATGCCTTTTACCCGCAATGTCTGCATCAGCTTGAGCAGCGGTTTTACATAAATTCGCGTCGGTGCCATGACGACATCGCGCATGGGCGTGCCTGCAAAAAAGCCATAGGCGTCACTATCCACATCAACGCCGGAGTGCTCGATGAGTTTACGGATCAGCGAATAGCCATTGGAATGTGCGCCGCTGGAAGCAAGGCCTAGTACGACATCGCCCTCGGCAATGGCAGAGCCGTCGATGATGGCGTCCTTTTCGACGACGCCCACGGCAAAACCCGCCAAGTCATATTCGCCAGCAGGGTACATGCCCGGCATTTCCGCAGTTTCGCCGCCCACCAGTGCGCAGCCGGCCTGTTCACAGCCTTGGGCGATACCCTTTATGACATCGGCAGCAGTGCTGACTTCCAGCTTGCCGCATGCGAAGTAATCGAGGAAAAACAGCGGCTCGGCACCCTGTACCAGGATATCGTTGACGCTCATGGCGACAAGGTCGATGCCCACGGTATCATGCTTGTCGAGCTGGAACGCCAGCTTGAGCTTGGTGCCCACACCATCGGTGCCCGAAACCAGCACCGGATTGTTGAATCTTTTTGGAATCTCGATAAGCGAGCCGAAACCGCCAATGCCGCCCAGCACTTCAGGACGCATGGTACGTTTGGCAAACGGTTTGATTCTCTCCACCAGCGCGTCCCCAGCCTCGATATCCACGCCGGCATCGCGGTAGCTCATGGAGGTTTTAGCCGTATCGCCGGGGGGATTGCTGGAGTTCAAGTTGAGTTCTCGCTTTCTACAAGATAAATTACTGGATGACTTCGCGAATTTTAACTTAAATGCCTCCCAAACAAGAAAACGTCTTGCCCGATCTGCGCTGGATTTTGCTGTTCGCGGGCTTCCTCGTGCTCATTTATTTTTTGCGCGGAATTCTCGCGCCATTCCTGTTCGCCGCCGTGCTGGCCTACATCTGCAGTCCGCTGGTTGATAAATTCGCCGGCATCAAATCTGCGCGCTTCAACCCCAGCTTCCTGCGCACAGTCGGCACCATGCTCGTCATGTTGCTGCTGGCATGCGTCCTGATTATCCTGGTGCTGGTAATAGTGCCGCTGTTGCACAAGGAAATCCTGATGGTTGCCGAGCGCACACCGGCCTATTTCGATGCGATCCGTAACCGTCTCGCGCCCTGGCTGCTGGACAACTTCGGCTTCACCTTGGAACTCGATATTGAACAGCTCAAGGCACTCGCCATGGAACACTGGCGCACCGCAAGCGGCTATCTGGGGCCATTGCTACTCACTGTGGGCAACCGAGGCCTGGCGCTCATAGGCTGGTTTATCAACCTGCTGCTGGTACCGGTGGTGCTGTTTTTCCTGTTACGCGATTGGCACGGGTTGATCGCCAACATTTCGCAACTGATTCCGCGTCGCTGGTATGCAAAAACCGCCCAGATAACGCATGAAATCGATCTCGTGTTGGCTGAATTCCTGCGCGGGCAACTCTCGGTCATGGTGCTCATGAGCATCTTTTATGCAACGGGTCTGTGGATGGCCGGGCTTGAACTCGCGCTACCCATCGGACTCATTGCCGGCATGCTGGGCTTCATTCCTTACGTCGGCGCGACAATCGCCATCATCCTGGCGCTGCTGTCCGCTGCACTGCAATTCGCGGATATGAGCCAGCTGATTCCAATTGTGGTCGTATTCGGCCTGGGGCAGCTGGTGGAAAGTTTCCTGCTGACGCCATGGCTGGTAGGCGACCGCATCGGCTTGCATCCTGTCGCGGTGATCTTTGCTCTGCTGGCAGGCGGGCAGCTGTTCGGCTTTACCGGCATGCTGCTCGCGTTGCCTGTCAGCGCTGCCATCGTGGTGGGCCTGCGCCATGTCAAACATGGTTATCTCACCAGCGATACGTACCTGAAGTAGATAATCTTTCTAAAGTAAATAACCTTGAAACAACTCCTGCTGGACATCCAACCGCCGGCGCAGCCGACGCTTGAAAACTTCATCGTCGGCCGCAATGCAGAAGCGCTGCACAGCCTGCGGCTCGCCATCAGCGGTGATTCCGATATGCGCTTCATCTATCTGTGGGGTGCGGCAGGCAGCGGCAAGACGCACCTGCTCAAGGCTTGTCGTGCCGCTGCCAAAGGTAATGGCCGTGAACTCGTGTGTGTGGACGACGTGCATCTGCTGCTGCCAGACGAGCAGATCCGGTTGTTCGATACCTTCAATCATCTCAAGGAATCCGGCGGCACACTGATTACTGCCGGCATCGCAGCACCATCACAGATGAACCTGCGGGACGATCTGGCAACGCGGCTGGCGTGGGGGCTCACCTACCAGCTGCATCCGCTGACCGATGATGAAAAAGCGCAGGCGATCAGGAATTACGCAATGGGGCGTGGTATGAAGCTGCCGGATGAAGTACTGGATTACTGCCTTCGCTATCTGCGGCGCGACATGCCGACCCTGATTGCCACGATTGATGCGCTGGATGAGTGGTCTCTCACGGCAAAACGCCAGGTAACGCTGCCCTTGCTCAAGCAACTACTGCAGCTACCGCTCAAGCTGGAATAACTTTTCCTGCATGGCTGGACGACATGCCCTTGTTGTCATGCCAGGTCACTTCCACCTTGTCCCCCACCTTTGCACCCTTCACATGGAACGTCAGGTAGGGATTCTTTGAAATCCCCGTTCCCCATTGCGCTTCCAGCACCGGCTTGCCATTGAGCGTCACAGTGACGAGCTGGATGAAATGTGCAGGGACTGTTTCATCCAGCTGATTTTTGCGACGGCCGGTTTCCATCGGGTGGCTCATGAGCACCTTGATCTCGGCGATATCGCCGACGAGCCGGGTGCGCATTTTCATGTCATTCGCCATCAGTTACACCCGTTCTCAAGCACTTCCACCATACGCTTGGCGACATAGTATTGATCGCCAGATTTCACGATGGCCTGAATATGTGACGTCTCCGCCATCTTGATGCGTGTAATGACAAAAGGCTCGGCACCGTTGGAAAACATGAAATTCGCAATCAACGGCGTGGGATTCTTTTCTGCGATGATGGCAATGGCTTCGGTATTGGGGATGCGGCTTCTGACCTCAACCTGCACCACGGCACCATTTTCAGCTCTCTGTGGTGCGACGATGTCGATCTCATCGCTGGGGATTTCCGCCGGTACTTCCAGCCCTTCGAGTGCACCCAACACATCCTGCGATTCGAATGCCGCCCTGTTCCAGATGGCTCCGATGGCGCGCATGGGCAACAGCAGCGCTGCTGCGCTTAAAGCCATGAGACCTTGCAAGAAAGCTCTGCGCTGCATCAGACCTCCTAGTCGAAAAAGCCTTTTTTCTTGGGCTCAAGCGCCATCTGCTGCAGTTGCCTGAGTCGCGCTTCGACGATCGATTTCTGGTAGAAGTCGCCATCTGGCGCCTTTGCCGCCAGGTCCATCTGCTCAATCGCACGCTGCAGGTCATAGCGTCGGTAATAGGCTTCACCCTGCGCCTGGTGCCGCAACAGGGTTTGACCCTGCGCAGTATAAGCGCGCGATTTCAATTCGTAAAAGTAGGGATCATCGGGAAAAAGGCCCTGCTTTTCGTCGATGAGCTTGAGCACTGCATCCGGCTGGCCAAGAGCGAGCAAGTGCTCGGCATAACCATAAATCAGCGCGCGATGGCTTGGAAATTCGCGCAAGGCGCTCTCATACTGTTTGCCGGCCTGCGCTGGATTATTGCGTGCGGTTTCGAGTCTCGCTGCCAGCGTTTCTATCATCGCATGACGCGGAGCATTTTCCTTGAGCCAGGTCACCTGTTCGGCAGCCGCCGCATGGTCATTCTTACGCATGAGCGCAAGTGCGAGGCCATAGTGCTGTGCTGCTTCGCTGGCGTACTTCCTGTCGCGCAGGTTGACCCGGAAATAATCCGCAGCGCTGTTGGCAGACCCGAGTTCCGACATCAGCTTAGCGCGAACGTAATGATATTCCGGGCTATCCTGCACTTGGCGGTAAGGCATCTGCTCTACGCGGCTGCGCACATCTGAAATACGCTCAACGGTCAACGGGTGGGTGCGCAGGAAGGAAGGTGCACTGCCTTCGAAGCGCGTATTTTTCTGCAGGGTTTCAAAAAACACCGGCATTGCGCGCGTATCGAATCCGGCGCTGTCGAGGATCTGCAATCCCACGCGGTCGGCTTCGCGTTCGTGTTCGCGCGTGTAATCCAGCTGTCTCTGGAGGGCGCCCGCCTGTGCCGCTGCCATGGCACCTCCGCCCACTCCGTCAGATCGGGAAGCAAGAATAGCCAGTGCCAGCGTAGCTAGGTTGAGAATGGAATCTTGCTTCTGCTGCGCAATCATGCGCGCCAGGTGACGTTGAACCACATGGCCGATTTCATGGCCCATTACGCTGGCCACTTCGGACTCACTGTTGGAAGCGATGATCAGCCCGGTATGGATGCCGACCACGCCGCCAGGCATGGCGAAAGCGTTGATGGCATTATCCCTGACTACGAAGAAATAGAATTTCTGCCGCCTGTCGGGGCCGTTCGCAGCCAAGCGGTACCCTAGATTGTAAACATAATCGTTGACCTCCACGTCGGAAACGACCTGTCCGCTGGACATGACATCCTTCATGATCTGCTCGGCGATGCGTTGCTCGTCCAACGGGGACAGCACTGTTGCGGAAACATCACCTAAATCGGGAAGATCATTGGCTACAGAAGGTGAAACCGCCAGGCAGGCCAGCAAGAGGAGATAAGCTTTTTTCATCGTTTGATATGATAACAATGCGCAATCCAAGTTCATTAGGCCGATTGCATATTCATGAGTTTAAGCCAAAGGTGTATTGATGAGCCAATTCTCACATTTCGATAAACGCGGTCAGGCCCATATGGTGGACGTCGGGGCCAAACCGGAGACCCACCGTCTGGCGCGAGCAATGGGCAGCATCTATATGCAGCCCGATACTTTGCGTCTGATTCAGCAAGGCGATGCGAAGAAAGGCGATGTGCTGGGAATTGCCAGAATCGCAGCGATACAGGGCTCCAAGAAAACTGCGGAGCTTATCCCCCTGTGCCATCCCATTAGTCTCACGCGCGTGAGTGTCAACTTTGAGATTGACGAGGACGTGAGCGAAATCCATTGCACGGTCACCGCCGAAACTTATGGCAGGACTGGTGTCGAAATGGAAGCCCTGACTGCCGTGAGCGTCGCCTTGCTCACCATTTACGACATGTGCAAATCCGTGGATCGCGGTATGACAATGGGCGCGATCCGGCTCATAGAGAAAGATGGCGGAAAATCGGGCCACTGGTCACAGGATTAGGTAATAAGTTTTGTTAATGTCAGTTCTTTAAATTATCAATTGGATTAATTACACCTCGCTCCCTAGAATACGCCTCACGTATTCATCATCAACAAAAGGAGCGAGTCATGGCAACATCTCTCATCAACACCCAGATCCAGCCTTTCAAGGCGACGGCATTCCATAACGGGCAATTCGTGCCAGTCACGGAAGCAGACCTCAAGGGCAAATGGTCTGTCGTATTTTTCTACCCCGCTGACTTCACATTCGTCTGTCCGACCGAACTGGGCGACCTGGCTGACAATTACGCCGAATTCCAGAAACTGGGCGTGGAAATCTACTCTGTCTCTACAGATACCCACTTCACCCACAAGGCATGGCACGACGCGTCCGATACCATCAACAAGATCAAGTATCCGATGATCGGTGACCCGACCGGACTCATCACGCGCAATTTCGGTGTGATGCGCGAAGATCAGGGTCTGGCCGACCGCGGCACCTTCGTGATCGATCCGGATGGTGTGATTCAGGCGCTGGAAATTACCGCGGAAGGTATAGGCCGCGACGCCAATGACCTGCTGCGCAAGGTAAAGGCCGCCGTCTATGTCCGCAATCACCCGGGCGAAGTCTGCCCAGCCAAGTGGAAAGAAGGCGAAGCCACACTGGCGCCATCGCTTGATCTCGTCGGCAAGATCTAACCAGCCCACAACCTGTCCGGGCAAAGCCCGGACGGTTTTCAGCGTAAAGCGCCAGCTCGGCGCTTTGCAGTGAGAATCACAGGAGAACAACATGCTTGATGCAAATATACAGGGCCAGTTAAAGGCTTATCTCGAAAAGCTTCGGCAGCCGATTGAAATCGTTGCCAGTCTCGATGCGAGCGCCAAGGCGCAGGAAATGCGCGAAATGCTGCATGAGATCGCCGCATTGTCGCCCATGATCAGCCTGCGTGAAGATGGCAACGACCCGCGTCAGCCTTCCTTTGCGATTGGTGCGCAAGGCCAGATTGCACGCGTGCATTTCGCCGGGATTCCGCTAGGACACGAGTTCACCTCCTTGGTGCTTGCTCTGTTGCAGGCCGGCGGTCATCCGCCCAAGGTTGGCACTGAAGTCATCGAGCAGATTCGCGGCTTGCAAGGCCAGTTCCGCTTCGAGACCTACATCTCACTGTCATGTCATAACTGCCCGGATGTGGTACAGGCCCTCAATCTCATGGCCATCTACAACCCAAATGTGCAGCACGTGATGGTGGACGGCGCGCTGTTCCAGGATGAAGTGACCGAGCGCGAAATCATGGCCGTGCCCAGCGTGTTCCTTAATGGCGAATTATTCGACCAGGGGCGCATGGAGCTGGCCGAGATTCTCGCGCGCATCGATACCAAAGGCGCCGAACGCCAGGCAGAAGAGATCAATGCTCGCGACCCGTTTGATGTGTTGATCATCGGCGGCGGACCGGCAGGTGCTGCAGCGGCCGTGTATGCCGCTCGCAAGGGCATACGCACCGGCATCGTTGCGGAGCGTTTCGGCGGCCAGGTCATGGACACCATGGCGATCGAGAACTTCATCTCGGTACAGGAAACGCAGGGACCACGACTGGTCTCGGCGCTGGAGGAACACGTCAAGAGTTACGATGTGGACGTCATCAACCTGCAGCGTGCGGAGAAACTGGTGCCAGGCGAGCTGACGGAAATCCGCCTCGAAAGCGGAGCCACGCTCAAGAGCAAATCAGTGATCGTGGCGACCGGTGCGCGCTGGCGTGAGCTCGGCGTATCTGGCGAGAAGGAATACCGCGGCAAGGGTGTGGCCTATTGCCCGCACTGCGATGGCCCATTATTTAAGGGCAAGCGCGTAGCGGTCATCGGCGGCGGCAACTCGGGCGTGGAGGCAGCCATTGATCTTGCGGGTTTCGTGGATCACGTCACGCTGTTGCAGTTTGATCCGGAATTGCGTGCCGACGCCGTCTTGCAGAAAAAGCTGTTCAGCCTGCCCAACGTGGAGATCATCACGCAAGCGTTGACGACTGAAATCACGGGTGACGGCAGCAAGGTCAACGGGCTCAATTACCAGGACCGCAGCACAGGCGCCACGCACCATGTTGAGGTCGCTGGCGTGTTCGTGCAGATCGGTCTGGTGCCCAACACCGACTGGCTCAAGGATACGGTCGACCTCAGCAAATACGGCGAAATCGAGGTGGACCATCATGGTCAGACTTCGATCCCTGGAGTATTTGCTGCCGGTGATGTGACGACAACGCCCTACAAGCAGATCGTCATCGCGCTGGGTGATGGCGCCAAGGCCGCGTTAGGTGCGTTCGACTACCTGATACGTCATTAGTCGGTTAAATGGGGAAAGCAAACGGCCGGACATCTATGACAGATGCCTGGCCGTTTGTCATTGCAGCCACCATGCGCGCGCTGCATGGCGCCATGGTCAGCCCATAACGAAAATGCCCAGTGTTCAGATAAAGGTTCCTGATCATGGGGTGCTGGCCAATGGTCGGCAGGTTTTCCGGCGTCCCGGGCCGCAAGCCGCTCCAGTGCTTGAGAATGGGCTTGCCCTTGAGCACCGGCAATATGGCTTCCGCCTTGGCAGCGATTGCAGTTCTGGCAGCTTCGGTTGTTGACTGATCAAAACCTACATCCTCCAGCGTACTACCAGCCAGCAATAAACCATCCTGTCGCGGCACCAGGTAAAACCCCTCGCGGTACACCATATGTGCCAGCCCGCCCGGCGGCTGTTCGTACAGTAGTATCTGGCCACGCATGGGCTTGATATTGAGCTTGAGCGCATTTTCCTTCAGCAGTTCAAAGCTCCAGGCCCCCGAGGTCAGAATGAACTTGTCAGCGTGAAATTTGCGGCCATCCGTTGCCTGCCAAGTGCTCAACTGCTCGATCATGGGCAAGGGCAAAAGCTGGGTACGCTCCACGAGATCGACCCCTTGCAGTTCGAGATATTTGCGTAGCGCTTTCATGAGATTGGGAGGGCGCACCTGGGCGACCTGCGGCAGCCAAAGACCATCGCCTTCACTTGATGACTGCAGAGTAAATTCGTCAGGTAACACAGGCTCGGCAGCCAGGTTGTTTGCGGCACACCAGGCCTGCGCTTTTGCCATATCGAATTTCGGCAGCAACAACATGCCGCTTTGCAGATATTCCGGATCAATCCCGGTCTCTGCATGCAGATGCCCACAGAGTTCGGGATATAAGGAAGCCCCCACCATAGTCAGCTGGTTTACGGCTTCCGAATACATCCATGGCAACAGAGGGAACAAAATGCCCGCACCCGCCCATGAAGATTCACCTGATTTCTGGCTGGCGATTTCGTTACGCTCGACGATGGTGACGCGACAGTCGTACTTGAGCAGTTCCAGTGCAGTCATGCAGCCTGCAATGCCGCCGCCGACTACAAGTACATGCTGTTTCATGAATAATGATCCAATTGAAATTCGAGCTCGGCGCTACGCTTTATTACGCAAAATAAAAGTGGGGTTAATCTTACGCCGCGCCTTAAGGCAAAATTTGTGCCGACTTTGTCAAAAGCCCGGTTTATTCCTTTATTCGCAGGGCATTCCCTTTTATACTTGGCATCATATGGGAATCTCCAAATTACAAAAATCCAGCCTGCCGAAAACACCGCTGGATCTGGCTCGCGAAGTGTTGCTTATTGAAGCCCGTGAAGTGGAAGCGCTGGCCCAGCGTCTTGATGACAGTTTTACCCGCGCGGTTGAGCTGATTTTACAGTGCCAAGGCAGGGTTGTGGTCAGCGGCATGGGGAAATCCGGCCATATCGGTTGCAAGATCGCCGCGACCCTGGCCAGTACGGGCACACCAGCATTCTTCATGCACCCGGCCGAAGCGAGCCACGGCGACCTGGGCATGATTACGGCCGGCGATGTGATGATTGCGCTTTCGAACTCAGGCGAAAACGACGAACTGCTGGCGATCCTACCCTTGCTCAAGCGCATGGGCGCCAGACTTATCAGCCTCACCGGCAATCCGAAATCGACGTTGGCCCTGCAATCGGACGTACATCTCGACACGCATGTCACGCAGGAAGCCTGCCCCCTGGGTCTGTCGCCTACCGCAAGCACAACTGCCATGCTGGCACTGGGTGATGCCTTGGCAGTCGCGGCCCTTGAACAGCGCGGTTTTTCCCGCGAGGATTTTGCCCTATCTCATCCCGGCGGCCATCTAGGACGCAAACTGCTGGTACATGTACGCGACATCATGCGCACCGGCAATGCCATTCCACAGATACGGCCTGATGCCACGCTGTCTGCAGGCCTGCTGGAAATGTCACGCAAAGGCCTTGGTATGACGGCGGTAGTAGGCGATAACGCCCAACCCTTGGGCGTTTTTACGGACGGCGATCTGCGGCGCGCCTTTGAAAAAGGCATCGATATTAGCAACACGCTGATGCAGGACGTCATGCACAGATATCCCCTGAACATCACGCCCGATAGGCTCGCTGTGGACGCCGTCGAGCTCATGGAAGAAAGAAAAGTGACCGCCCTGCTGGTGGTCGATCATCAGGGCGCGTTGGTTGGCGCCCTCAACATGCATGATTTATTGGTAGCAAAGGTCGTTTAGTGAAACCCGTAGAACAGAACATCGCGCAAAGCAAGGAAAATGAGGAGCGGGCCCGCCGCATCAAGGTCATCGTATTCGATGTGGACGGCGTCATGACGGATGGAGGGCTCATCCTGGGCGACGATGGCCTGGAATACAAGCAGTTCCATTCGCAGGACGGCTTGGGCATGAAGCTACTCAGGAACACCGGCGTTCAAATGGCCATCATTACCGGCCGTACTTCCAAGGTGGTTATCAAGCGCGCCGAGAATACCGGCATCGCACATTTCTATCAGGGCGTCGAAGACAAGCTCGAAGCATTCGTCGAACTCACCCGATCGCTGAATATCTCCCCCGAGGAATGCGCTTTCATGGGTGACGATGTGGTGGACCTGCCGCCCATGCGCAAGAGCGGTTTTGCCATCACCGTGCCGCACGCCATGCCGCTGGTGAAACAATATTCGCACTACATCACGACGATGCAGGCAGGCCGCGGTGCCGTACGCGAGGTCTGCGAATTCATCATGCGCGCGCAGGGTACTTTCGATGCACAGATGGCCCGCTACCTACAGGACTAGCGATGCCGGCTTTTTTATATTCACGTGCCGGGTTTTGATGAATGTATGGCCGTCACACCATCATGTTTCCCTTGGCCGTGCTCGTGCTGCTGGCGGCGATCACGCTATGGATAGATCGCACCGTGCAGGCGCCAGTGCACAAGGCCAATGGTAGCAAGCGGCATGATCCGGACTATATCGTGAACAATTTCGTCTCCACCAAAACGGATGTCACCGGCAATGTCCAGTACGTGCTGGCGGCGGCCGAGATGAAACATTATCCCGATGACGACTCAACGCATCTGACCCGGCCGCGCCTGACGCAGTATGCGTCTGCCAAGCCTTATACCCAGATCGAGTCGCAGGAGGGCCTGGTATCCAGCGACGGCGAGATCGTGCAGTTCATTGGCAATGTCAGGGTGGTGCGCCAGGCGACTGCCGCCAAGGACGAAATGACCATGCGCACGCAGTATCTCAAGGTAATGCCCGATACCGAAATCGCTACGACGGACCGCCCAGTCATCATCACCGAAGGCCCAAAGTCGGTGGTCCATGCTGTTGGCATGGTATATGACAAGAAGCAGCGCACGATCCAGCTGCTGAACAGGGTGCGCGCCCACTATGAGCAACCCCCGAAGGGCAAGCGCGGGGCTGTGGCGGCACCGGCCTCACGCGGAAATGCCAGGCCTGGCGGCAATACCAGGATTGTTCCGAAGACTGCAGCGCCGATTGATGCTGCAAAACAAAAAAACGCTACCCGGAGACCCCAATGAGTCATTCATATCGTATCGGCCTGCTGCTCATGTTATCGGTTGCGGCTTTTGGCGCCAGCGCTGAAAAGGCTGACCGCGAGAAGCCTATCAATCTTGAGGCGGATGCCGTCACGGTCAACGATGCCAAAAAGACCAGCATCTACACCGGCAATGTCATTCTGACGCAGGGCACGCTGACCATCCGTGGCGACAAGCTGATCGTGCGCGAAGACAACGACGGCTTCCAGCACAGCACGTCCTACGGCAACCCCACCACCTTCAAGCAGAAGCGTGAGGGCAAGAACGAATACATAGAAGGCAGCGGTCAGCGCATTGAATACGACGCACGCATGGACAAGGTCCAGCTGTTTACCAAGGCCTGGGTGAAACGCGGCGATGACATCGTGCACGGCGACTATATTTCCTATGACGCCAATGCCGAATACGCCGAAGTCATCGGCGGCGGCAACAAGACCGCGGAAGGCGCGCCCAAGGGCCGTGTGCGGGCCGTCATCCAGCCTAAGAAAAATCCGGCGACAGCCCCTGCAAATCCGCCCGCTGCCGAATAAGAACAAGCTGCTACGTATCGAGATTGATGGTAAATGAGCAAACTGGTCGTTGAAAATCTACGCAAGAAATACAAGGCCCGCACCGTGGTGCAGGATATCTCGCTGGAAATCGACAGTGGAGAAGTCATCGGTCTACTGGGTCCGAACGGTGCCGGCAAGACCACCAGCTTCTACATGATCGTCGGCCTGGTGCCGCTGGATGGCGGAAGGATTTTGCTGGACGGCAAGGACCTGAGCCATTTGCCCATCCACCAGCGTGCACGATTGGGGATATCTTACCTGCCGCAGGAGCCTTCCATCTTTCGCAAGATGACGGTAGCCGAGAATATCCGCTCTATCCTGGAACTGCAGAAGCTCACTGCAGCCCAGATCGAAGAGCAGCTCGAATCATTGCTGCAGGAGCTGCACATTACGCATATCCGTAACAACATGGCGGTCAGCCTGTCCGGCGGTGAGCGCCGCCGCGTGGAAATTGCGCGCTGCCTGGCAACAAGCCCCAATTTCATTCTGCTCGATGAACCATTCGCAGGTATTGACCCGATCGCTGTGCTGGATATCCAGAAAATCATCCGTTTCCTCAGTGAACGAAATATCGGCGTGCTGATTACCGACCATAATGTGAGAGAGACCCTGGGTATTTGCGATCGCGCCTATATCGTGAACGAAGGCCGCGTATTCGCCGCCGGCAAACCGAGTGAAATCATTCACAATGAAAGCGTGCGGGAAGTCTACCTGGGCAGGGATTTCCGGCTTTAGGATGTATGCATCAACAGTAATTCAGCCATGAAACAAAGCCTTCAACTCAAATTTTCGCAACACCTGGCGCTGACACCGCAGCTGCAACAGTCCATCCGGCTGCTGCAGCTTTCGACGCAGGAACTCAACCAGGAATTGGAAACCATCCTGCAGGCGAACCCGCTGCTTGAGCGGGTCGAGAAAGCTCCCGACGGTACCGATGTAGAACCGGCGGAGTCATTTGTTCCGCCGTCAGCGCAGGAAACCAGCGCGCCGGCGCCCGAAGAAAAACCGCTGCAGGAAGATTTCAGCAGCGATGAATACTTTGACCGCGGCGGCAATCGTTGGGAGGAAAGCGGCAGTGGCGACGACGACGGCGATTACAGCTTCCAGGAGGCTGCTGCGCCGACGCTGCGCGAACATCTGCTGGAACAGTTGTCACTGATGCCGCTATCGGAACGCGACCAGAAAATTGCACTCTTTCTGGTGGATGCCATCAACGAGGACGGCTACCTCGAACAATCGCTCGAAGAGCTGGCCGCCCTGCTGACCGAAGAATCCGAAATCGATATTGTTGAGCTGCAGACCGCGCTAAAACTGGTGCAGCATCTCGACCCCCCCGGCGTGGGCGCGCGCAACCTCGCTGAGTGCCTGTGCCTGCAACTGCAAGCTTTGTCGCCGGATACGCCGCATCTGGAAATCGCTCATGCACTGGCCGAACAGCATTTACCCCTCCTCGCGGCGCGCGATTTTGCCAAGCTGCGCAAAATGCTGCATTGCGATGATGAAACGCTGCGCATCGTGCAGCAGATGATCACCCAGCTGAATCCGCGGCCCGGCAGTGAGTTCATTCACATTGCGTCCGACCACTACATCCAGCACGAAATCGTCGTCAAGAAAGTCAAAGGCATATGGATTGCCAGCCTCAATGACGAGGTCGTACCCAAGCTGCGTATCAACCAGCTTTACGCCGGCATCCTCAAGCGCAACCGCGACAGCTCCAGCCAGTACCTCATGAGCCAGATGCAGGAAGCCAAATGGATGATCAAGAATATCCAGCAGCGGTTTTCCACCATCCTGCGTGTGTCGCAGGCTATCGTGGACCGCCAGCGCAATTTCTTCGAACATGGCGAAGTCGCCATGCGGCCATTGGTGCTGCGCGAAATCGCCGATGAGCTGGGTCTGCATGAATCTACTGTTTCCCGTGTCACGACACGCAAGTACATGCTCACTCCGCGCGGCGTTTACGAGCTCAAGTACTTCTTCGGCAGCCATGTCGCCACGGAATCTGGCGGCGCCTGTTCCGCCACCGCCATCCGCGCCCTCATCAAGCAGATGGTCAACGAAGAAAACTCAAGAAAGCCGTTGTCCGACAATCAGATTACCGACATCCTGAGCAAACAGGGCATCGTGGTTGCCCGCAGAACTATTGCCAAGTACCGGGAGTCCCTTCAGATACCCGCAGCAAATCAGCGCAAAACGCTTTAACGACTCAACCAAGGAGATAGCTATGATCATGAATCTGCAACTGACCGGCCACCATCTGGAAATCACCCCTGCCATGAAAGATTATGTGCAGACCAAGCTTACCCGTGTCAGCAACCATTTTGATCATGTGATAGACGTCAGGGTCACCATGAGCGTCGAGAAACTCGCGCAGCGGGTAGGCGCAACCCTGCATGTACCAGGCAGCGACCTGCATGTGGAATGCGAAGATGCAGACATGTATACCGCCATCGACCTGCTGGTCGACAAATTGGACCGCCAGGTGCTCAAGTACAAGGAAAAACTGGTCGATCATCATCAGGCGAATGGGGCGGTCAAGCACCAGGTCGCCGAATAACCAACCCACTTTCTGATCAATCGAGCGAATGGGATGCAGCGCTAGGAGCCGCACAGTGAGCGATGAGGCATATCAAATGGATAGACGAACTCGCGAGCGAGCACGCGACAACGCGATGCGCCCATGCAGCCGATTGAGAGCGAAGAGATATGGCTGAGATCAGCGTAGCGCAGTTATACAAGGACACCCGTCGCAATCTGCGTCTGACCTGGGTAGCAGGACTCGAAGGCGGCGACAACCTACTGACCAGCGAAACCGTCAGCAAACCATCACTGGCACTTATCGGCCACTTGAATTTCGTACACCCCAATCGCGTGCAGGTTCTCGGCTGCGCCGAGATGGATTATCTGCGCAGCCTCAAGCCTGCTGAAGCCGGGCTCTCCATCAGAAACCTGTTCTCCACCGATCTGGCGGCTGTTATTGTCGCCAACGGCGAAACCCCGCCTGAAACGCTGATCGAATCCGCCAATCAGTATCAGACACCTCTATTCACCTCGCCCTTGCAAAGTCCTGGTCTGATGGATGTGTTAAGCCATTACCTGGCGCAAGCTGTGGCGGAATCCACGCATGCACACGGTGTGTTCATCGAGGTGCAGGGTTTTGGCGTGCTCATCAAGGGCAGCCCTGCCATCGGTAAAAGCGAGCTCGCACTGGAACTCATCTCGCGCGGTCACAGGTTGATCGCGGACGACATTGTCGATTTTTACCGCGTGGCGCCCGACCGCATCGAAGGGCGTTGCCCTGCCCTGCTGCAGGATTTCCTGGAAGTTCGTGGACTGGGCATCCTGAATATCCGCGCCCTGTTCGGGGACAATGCGGTCAAGCCGACCAAGCCGCTGGATCTCATCATCCAGCTTGAGTTGGCGGAAACATTGGCGCCACAGCTGCTGGACCGGCTCAAGATCAAATCCCAGCAGGAAAAGATCTTGGGCGTTAAAATTCCCAAGGTCATGATTCCTGTGGCCGCCGGCCGCAATATTGCCGTGCTGGTCGAGGCCGCAGTGCGCAATCACATCCTGCTCATGCGCGGTATCAACGGCACGCGCCAGTTCATGCAGCGGCAAACGCGTGAGCTAAGCCGCAACGCCAAGAAATCCGGGCAAACCGGCTGATATGCAGCTTGTTATTGTCACCGGCCTTTCCGGCTCCGGAAAAAGTATCGTGCTCAAGGCGCTGGAAGACAGCGGCTATTACTGTATCGATAACCTGCCTGCGACCTTGCTGCCGCAGGTGTCCCAGCATCTGGGCGTACATGACGCAAATCACCATGGCCATCCGCGGGTTGCCATCAGCATCGATACCCGCAGTGCAGCGCTCGAGGCGCTACCCGACAATATCCAGCAACTGCAGGCGCAAGGTATTGATGTCAAGGTACTGTTTCTCGAGTCGAATGTGGAAACCCTGGTCAAGCGTTATAGCGAAACTCGCAGGCGACATCCGCTCAGCGATGAACACACCACGCTTGAAGAGAGCATCATGCGGGAGCGGGAAATGCTGGCCCAGCTCGCCAGCCTCGGTCACCGCATCGACACCAGCGACCTGCGTACCAATACGCTACGCAATTGGGTCAAGGATTTTGTCGCACTCAAAAATGACCAGCTTACCCTGCTGTTTGTGTCCTTCGGTTTCAAGCACGGCATTCCGCAGGACGCTGATCTCGTATTCGACATCCGCTGCCTGTCGAATCCGCATTACGATCCGGAACTGCGCTCGCTGACCGGCCGGGATGAAGCGGTCAAGGTATTCCTCGCCAACGATGAAACGGTTTGCGCGATGTACGATGATATCCGCGCTTTCGTCGAACGCTGGCTGCCTCATTATGTGCGCGACAACCGCAGCTACCTGACGGTAGCCATCGGCTGTACAGGCGGCCAGCACCGTTCGGTGTATTTTGTCGAGAATTTAGGGCAGTATTTTCTTAACGGACAACAAAAGGTGCTGATCAGGCACCGGGAAATCGAATAACAACAATGCGTGAACTTCGCGCGAACTGGATTGGGATTTAGCATGATAGGTATTCTTATTGTTTCCCACGGCACGCTCGGGGAGAGCCTGATTCACTGTGCCAGTCACGTCATGGGCTGCCGGCCGCCGCAACTGACTCAGCTTGCCATCGGCATGCACGACGATCCGGTGACCATGCTGCCATATGCGCAAAATATCGTCAAAGAGCTTGACCAGGGCGAAGGCGTGCTCATTCTTTCCGATATCTACGGTGCCACCCCATGCAATATCGTCAGCAAGCTGATGGTCCCTGGCCGGGTGGAAGGCGTCGCCGGCGTCAACCTGCCCATGCTGGTTCGCGTGCTGACTTACCGCAACGGCAGCCTAGCCCCGCTGGTGGAAAAAGCCTTGAGCGGTGGCCGCGAAGGCGTCTTTCACTTCACCAAGGAAGCGTGCCAGAAATGATCAAGCAGGATATCGAAATCATCAACAAGCTGGGTCTGCATGCACGCGCATCCACCAAACTCACGCAGACTGCCAGTCAGCATGCCAGTGAAGTGTGGATTGAGCGCAACGGCCGACGCGTTAATGCCAAAAGCATTATGGGCGTCATGATGCTGGCGGCCGGCAAGGGCAGTGTCATCACGCTGGAAGCTGACGGCAAGGATGAGCAGGCTGCCATGGATGCGCTGGTCGCCTTGGTCAACGATCGCTTCGGGGAGCCTGAATGATGAGGCTTCCGGCACCTTATTCCAATGCCAGTTCACCGCTGAGACAAGGCGGTAACGAGAGGGTAATGAAGACAGTACACGAGGTACGGCGAGTTGCGAGCGAGAAAACCAACGTGGTATCAGCAATGAAACGGTTGGAGCGCTCCATGAGCTTCACTTTTTTGGAAGGTTACGCTCCATGAGCTTCACCATGCACGGCGTCGGCGTCTCCAGCGGCATCGCCATCGGCCATGCGCATCTGGTTTCGCACGCCCTGCTCGAGGTGGCTCATTACCAGATCCCCAAGAGCGCCGTCGCGCACGAAATCACGCGTTTTGAGCAGGCCGTTGAAACCGTCAAACTGGATCTGGAAAACATTCGTTCACAACTGCCGGTTTCAGCGCCGGCGGAACTGGGTGCCTTCGTCAGCACCCACCTCATGATTCTGGCCGACAAAACGCTTTCCGAAGAGCCCAAGAACATCATTCGCAGTGAGCTGTGCAATGCGGAATGGGCCGTCAAGCAGCAGATGGAAGATGTGGTTGCGCAGTTCGAGCAGATCGAGGATGAATACCTGCGCGAGCGCAAGCAGGATGTCGTGCAGGTCGTCGAGCGCATCATCAAGGCCCTACTGGGCCACCCTAGCCAGACGCCGATCAAGCCGCAGGAAAGCGGCATTATCCTTGTGGCGCATGACCTGTCGCCGGCCGATGCCATCCAGTTCAAGCACCATCATTTTGCCGCCTTCATCACGGATGTTGGCGGCGCCACCTCGCACACCGCGATTCTGGCGCGCAGCCTGAATATTCCATCTATTGTCGCCCTGCAGCGTGCACGCGATCTGATCCAGGATGATGAGCTGATCATTGTTGACGGCAGCCAGGGTGTGGTCATCGTCAACCCGGACAAGGCCACGCTGGCGGAATACAGGTTGCGCCAAGAACAATGGGATATCGAGCAGCAAAAGCTCAAGCGCCTGCGGCTCACGAAATCCATGACGCTCGACGGCACCAAAATCGAGCTCCACGCCAACATCGAAGTGCCGGAAGACGTGATTCATGCCAAGGCGGCTGGGGCTGCCGGCATTGGTTTGTACCGCACTGAATTCCTGTTCATGAACCGGCAGGAAATGCCGAACGAGGAAGAGCAGTTCGAGGCTTACCGCAAGGTGGCGGAGGCCATGAAAGGCCGTCCGGTCACCATCCGTACGCTGGATATCGGCGCCGACAAGCAGATCAATCCCGATTCAGTACGCAGTTGCGCCAACCCCGCGCTGGGCCTGCGCGCGATCCGCCTGTGCCTGTCGGAGCCGCAGATGTTCCACGTGCAGCTGCGGGCCATCCTGCGTGCTTCCCATTACGGGGAAATCCGCATCCTGATCCCCATGCTGTCCAATTTGTCGGAATTGCGGCAGTCGCTGCTGCTGATTGAACGAGCCAAAATCAGCCTGCGGATCGAGGATATTCCCTTCGACGACAAGATCGAAGTCGGCGGCATGATTGAGGTGCCGGCAGCGGCCCTGAGCGCGGATGCCTTTGCCCGTCATCTGGATTTCCTGTCCATTGGAACCAATGACCTCATCCAGTACACGCTGGCGATTGACCGTACCGACGACGCGGTTTCGCATCTTTACAATCCGCTGCATCCGGCGGTGTTGCATCTGGTGGAAATGACCATACGCGCAGGCGCCAAACATGGCAAACAGGTTTGCATTTGCGGAGAAATGGCTGGCGATACGTACATGACGCGTCTGCTGCTGGGTTTCGGTCTGCGCCAGTTTTCCATGCATCCTTCGCACATTCTTACAGTTAAACGTGAAGTGCTGCGCAGCGATCTGCCAAAATTGACCTCAGGCGCGCGTATCATTTTGCGCAACCAGGAAACAGATAAAATGGAACCTTTGCTGCAAAAACTCAATCTTTAAAACAACAAGGAGCAGGAAATCATGGCTGAAATAACCCCTGAAGTAAGCTCGAATGACAAGAACCTCGCCGTTTTAACGCATCTGGGTGGCATTCTGTTTTCCTTTATTCCCAGCCTGATTGTCTGGCTTCTCAAGAAAGATAGCCCGTTTGTCAGCGAGCAGGCGCGCGAGGCACTGAATTTTCAGATCACGCTGCTCATCGCTTGGGTCGTCAGTTATATCCTCATCTTCATACTGATCGGTTTCCTGCTCATGGGCATCATCTGGCTGGGCAACATCATCCTGTGCATCCTGGCGGCGGTGGCTACCAGCAAGGGCGAAACCTATCGCTATCCGTTCACGCTGCGCCTTATCAACTAGGAGATATCTTGACCTTCGCTGCATCCAATCCACTCCTCGATTTTTCCGGTCTGCCACATTTCGATAAAGTGCAGGCCGATCACGTCACGCCTGCCATGGACCAATTGCTCCAGAATGGGTGTGCGCTAGTGGAGAAGCTGGCCACTAGCCAGGAGGCTCCCACCTGGGATAACTTCGCCCGGGCGCTGGAAGACGTGGAGGAGCACATTTCGCGTGCGTGGTCGCAGGTATCGCACATGAATGCAGTGGTTAATAGCCCTGAGCTACGCGAGGCTTATAACGAAAACCTGCCCAAGCTGACGGCTTTTTATGCCGACCTGTCGCAGGATGAGCGGCTTTATGCAAAATTCCGTGAATTACGCGTGAACCCGGCTTATGCATCGCTCAACAGTGCACAGCGCAAAATCATCGAGAACGAGCTGCGCGATTTTCGGCTGGGGGGCGCCGAGTTACCGGCCGAGCAGAAAACACGCTTCAAAGAAATCCAGGAAGAACTTTCCAGGCTGTCCTCGCGCTTCGAGGAAAACCTGCTGGATACGACCAATGACTATTCCCTGATCGTCGAGAACGTCGACGAGCTCAAGGGCATTCCAGCTGATGTACTGCAAGCGGCAAAGGAAGCGGCACAAGACGACGGCAAATCAGGCTGGAAATTCACGCTACATTTCCCTTCCTACATGCCGGTGCTGCAATACGCGGATCACCGACCGCTGCGTGAAACGTTATATCGTGCCTATGCCACGCGGGCATCAGAATTCGGCAAACCCGAGTGGGACAATACTACACTGATTGCCGACATTCTCAGGCTGCGCCATGAAGCCGCCCAAATGCTGGGTTATGCCAATTATGCAGAGATGTCGCTGGCCACCAAGATGGCAGAATCGTCGCAACAAGTCACCGAATTCCTGCACACACTGGCCGCGCGCGCCAAACCCTTTGCTGAACGTGATATGCAAGAGCTGAAGGATTATGCAACTCAAAAGCTGCATCTCGATGACCTGCAGGCCTGGGATGTGGCTTATGTCTCGGAAAAACTGCGCGAGGAAAAGTACGCTTTTTCCGACCAGGAAGTGAAGCACTACTTCCCCGAGTCTCAGGTTTTGCACGGCCTGTTCAAGGTCACGGAAACCATTTTCGGCGTGCACGTGCGTCAGACCGAAGCACCTGTGTGGCATCCCGATGTGACTTTCTATGAAATCACGGATACCGACGGCAAGCTGATCGGCCAGTTTTACTTGGATCTCTACGCGCGCAATAACAAGCGCGGCGGCGCCTGGATGGATGAGGCGATCACGCGCCGCCGGAAATCGGACTTTGTTGAAACACCGGTAGCCTTTCTCACTTGCAATTTCTCAGCCCCGGTTGGTGATAAGCCCGCACTGTTCACGCACGACGAAGTCATCACCATGTTCCATGAATTCGGCCATGGTCTGCACCATATGCTGACCCAGGTCGACGAGTATGGCGTTTCGGGCATCAAGGGCGTGGAGTGGGACGCTGTCGAGCTGCCTAGCCAGTTCATGGAGAACTTCTGCTGGGAATGGGATGTGCTGCGACACATGACCAAACATGTGGATACCGGCGCGCATCTGCCGAAGGAATTATTCGACAAGATGGTCGCCGCCAAGAATTTCCAGGCCGGTATGCAGACCGTGCGGCAGATTGAGTTTTCGCTATTCGACATGCGCCTGCACAGCGACTTCGATCCCAATGGCCATGCCACGTCGCTTGACCTTATCGAGCAGGTACGCGACGAAGTCGCGGTGGTTCGTCCGCCACGGTGGAATCGCTTTCCCAACAACTTCTCGCACATTTTCGCCGGTGGTTATGCCGCAGGCTATTACAGCTACAAATGGGCAGAAGTGTTATCCGCGGATGCCTATAGCCTATTCGAAGAAAACGGCGTACTGTCCGAAGAAACCGGCCGCCGGTTCTGGAGCGAAATACTGGCCCAGGGCGGCTCGCGCCCGGCGCTGGAATCTTTTATTGCATTTCGCGGCCGGGAACCTACCATTGATGCGCTCTTGCGGCACAATGGCATGATTACCTAGGGGATAAGCCATGCGTCTATTCGTGATGATCCTGTTGACAGGCTGGACCGGCCTGGTCTGCGCTCAGCTTTACAAATGGACTGACAGCGAAGGACGCGTACACTATAGCGATCTGCCGCAATTGCCGAGCACCAAGGGTGTCGAGAAGGCCAAATTGTCCGTCAATGTCATCCAGTCGGATGCCATGCCCTATGAACTGCAAGATGTCTCTCGCAAACACCCTATTACGCTATACACCTACGATAAATGCGGCGAACCCTGCACTCTCGCGCAGGATTTTCTCAACAAACGCGGAGCACCTTACATTACCAAAAACGGCAGAGACCATGTAACCGAAATCATCAGGTTGACCGGCGATACCCAGATGCCCGTATTGCTGGTAGGAAAGAGGTCAATACTCAAAGGTTTTCATACTGGTACTTGGAATCTCGCGTTGGATCAGGCGGGCTACCCGAAAACTAACCCACTGGCAAAATTCCACAAAAATCCTGCCAAGCCCCTGCCTGTTGCAACACAGGCTGCACCCGGCCTTATCCCTGTCAACACCACTGCCCCGTAGCACATGAAGCTCGCAACCTGGAATGTCAATTCCCTGAATGTGCGCTTGCCGCATGTGCTTGACTGGCTGAGCCTAAACCAACCCGATGTTCTGTGCCTGCAGGAAACCAAGCTCGAAGACAGCAAGTTTCCATTTGATGCATTGCGTGAAGCGGGCTACTCAGCCATTCATCATGGCCAGAAAACCTACAATGGCGTTGCTATCGTGAGCCGGCATCCGCTCACTGAACCAGTCATGGGCATGTCGGATTTTGAAGACCCGCAAAAGCGGATTATCTCCGCCAGCGTAGGCGATATTCGTGTGGTGTGCGCCTATTTCCCCAATGGACAAGCTGTGGGCTCCGAGAAATACCTATACAAGATGCGCTGGCTCGAGGCCTTTACCAAATGGCTAGAAGCGGAGCTGGTGCGATACCCCAAACTGGTATTGCTGGGCGATTACAACATCGCGCCGGAAGATCGCGACGTGCATGACCCCAAGGCCTGGGAAGGCATGGTGCATGTCAGCGAACCGGAGCGCGAAGCTTTCCGCAGACTGGTTGGTCTCGGTTTGTACGATGCCTTCCGGATGTTCGAACAAACCGAAAAATCCTATAGCTGGTGGGATTACCGCATGGGCGCTTTCCGGCGGAATATGGGACTTCGCATCGATCATATCCTGGTCAGCGAACCGCTCAGGCAGGGCTGTATGTCGTGCACCATCGATGTGGCGCCGCGCAAACTTGAGCGGCCTTCGGACCATACGATAGTTGTGCTGGAGCTTTCGGCAGCATAACTGTCACTCAGATTTATCTGAAACGCTTTGTAGCTCTTAATAGCGGATTCACAAGATATAACCATGCGCATCTGGTCACTGCACCCTCAATATCTCGACACCCAAGGTTTGACTGCATTGTGGCGTGAATGCCTGCTGGCCCAGGCCGTTCTCAGAGGGCAGACGCGGGGCTACACTAAACATCCCCAGCTCATCCGCTTTCGCGAGACTCCCGCACCTCTGCAGGTGATTGCGCGCTACCTGCACATCGTGCATGCAGAGGCGTGCCAACGAGGTTATAACTTCGATGCATCGAAAATATCGCCATGTGACGAAGTCGACCTACTTACCGTGACTGAAGGCCAGCTGGATTATGAGTGGGCGCATTTGCGCAACAAGCTGCAGTTGCGCTCGCCGCACCTGCTTGCCGGTGTCTCATCATTATCACAACCGGAAACCCATCCGCTGTTTCGCATCGTGCCCGGCGGTATTGCCGATTGGGAAATCGTGACGCCACGCAAGCAGCGCGGCTGAAACTGGATGAAACAACCAATTACCGGCTTTCATCAGGATAAGGAGCAGCATTGGGTAGCCGAACTTGCCTGCGGTCACAACCAACATGTGCGGCACAACCCGCCTTGGACCAGCAAGCCGTGGGTTGCCACGACAGAAGGCCGCGCCGGGTTTATCGGCACGCAGCTGAATTGCCGGAAGTGCAATTGGGGAGCGCCGCCTGACCGTAGCCGAACATAGAAAATCCTACTTCGTTTTCATCCCCAGCTGCTTGAGCTTGCGGTACAAATGCGTACGCTCAAGCTGGACATTCTCCGCCACTCTACTGATATTGCCGCCGACCTTGGCGATGTGATGATCGAAATATAGCCGCTCGAAATCATCGCGCGCCTCGCGCAGCGGCTGATCCAGATTTACCGGCAGCGCACCGCCATTCGATGCCTTGCCATTGGCCGGCGATGGCGTCATCTGCTCGAATGCCTCAAATTGCCCCAGCACCCGCTCCACGTCTTCCTGCGTAATTTTCTCACCAAGACTGGTTTGCATGAGATTGCGGATGACACTGTCCAGCTGCACCAAGTTGCCCGGCCAGCTTGCATTGCGCAGCGTATTGAGCGCAGCAATATCAAACTCGCGGTATGGCGCTTCGCTGGTCTCCACCATGAGCGTCGCCATTGCGCGCGCCAAGTCGGGGATATCCTCAGGATGATCTGCTAGCGAAGGTACGCGCAGTGTTGTGACTGAAAGTGCCTGCAGCAGCGTATTGTCGAATTGCCCCTCAGTGGCTAGATGCGGCAAAGCTCGCGCCGTGCTGCATACCACACGCACGCCGTATTTCTCGGCCTTGCCCAGCAATAGCAGCAAACCTTTCTGCTCGGCTTTTGAAAGATCAGCAACCTCGGGAATAAACAGCAAACCGTCGCGCAGATGCTCGACAATTTCAATGGGCGCCGCAGTCAGCTTTTCCGGTTGGGTAAGTTCCAGCCAAGGCGTATCCTGCTGATGCAGAAATCGCGCGCATAGCTCGCTGCCGCTACCCTTGGCGCCGATCAGCAACAATGGTCCCTTGACCTTTGCAACCTGCTCGAGGCGTTGGCGTAATTCCGTGATGACTGCGCTGCGACCGAGATTGACCAAACTCATGTCCGACTTGGGCAGCTGTTCGCCATGCTTGAGCGCGGCGTCAACCGTCTTGAGCAATTTCTGCAAGGCAATGGGTTTTTCGAGGAAATCAAAGGCGCCGATACGTGTGGCCTCAACCGCGGTGTCTATGGTGCCGTGCCCCGACATCATGACGACGGGCATGGTCAGCAGCCCGCCATTGGCCCACTCCTTGAGCAGGCTGATGCCGTCGCAATCGGGCATCCAGATATCCAGAAGTACGAGGTCAGGTCTATCCTGCTGGCGCCAGTCGCGAGCCTGTGCCGCATTTTCCGCCAGCTTTACCTGATAGCCTTCATCTATCAGAATGTCGCTCAGCAACTCGCGTATTCCAATCTCGTCATCAACAACCAACACTTTTCTCGCTGCCATTTACCCGTGCTCCATCCTCTAGGCGTTAATTGCCTGTTGCTTTCTGATTAAGGCGGGGAACATGACTGTCACGACTGCTCCGCCCTGGGTCGAATTCTCTATTTTGATATGGCCCTTGTGCTCTTCAACGATTTTCTTGACTATCGCCAGGCCAAGTCCGGTGCCATGCGGTTTGGTCGTCATATAGGGTTCAAAGGCCCGCGCCATGATTTCCTTGGAAAAACCATCGCCATTATCCTTGACGCATAATTTTATTTCAGCGCCCTTGGTGACTGTGCTGATATTGATATGCGGTTGTGTATGACCATCCAGCGCGTCCTGCGCGTTTTTTAGCAGATTATGCAGAACCTGCCTCAACAGAGTCGGATCGCCAAGCAGCAGGGGCAAGTCAGGATCCAGGCTGCGGTCAATGTGGACACCCGCTGATTCATAAAGACCCAGCACATCCTCGATCAGGCGATTCAGTTCAAGTTCCTCCATGGCAGCCGCGGGCGTCCGCGCATATTCACTGAATGCATTCACCATGGTCTTCATGGCGCCCACCTGGCTCACGATGGTATTGATCGCTCTATGCAGCATCTCTGCATCCAGTTTATCGAGCTTGGATGACAGTTTGTGTTCGAGTCGTTCTGCAGAGAGCTGGATAGGCGTCAGCGGATTCTTGATTTCATGCGCCAGGCGGCGGGCCACCTCTCCCCAGGCGGCATCGCGCTGCGCCTGCACCATGGTGGTAATGTCATCGAATACGACCACGAAGCCGCTTTCTGCTGAATTGGGCAGGCGCGTACCGCGAATCAGGATGATCTGCCGGCCTTCGGCCCCGATAATTTCCATCTGGGTCTGCCAGTCAACTTCCTGCCATTCTCCTTTGGGATGCTTGCCCCTGCCTGTACGCCTGAAATGCATCAACACTTCCGTGACGAACTCCTGTAGCGCCTGCTGCTGCTCGCCCAAGTGGGTCAGTGGGCGATTGACGAAATCCTTGAGCTCAACGCCTAGAATATGTGACGCCGCCACATTGAAAGTGCGCAGCTGCGCACGGTCGTTCAATGCCACGACACCTGAAGACAAGTGCGCCAATACGGTCTCCAGATACCCGCGTGCCGCTTCCACCCGCGCACGGTTACGGTCTGCCGCGTCGGTGGCCTCGCCCAGCTGACGTGTCATGCTGTTGAACGACTGCACCAGAATGCCCAGCTCATCCTTGCCATGTGCAGGCAGCATGGTGCTGTAATCGCCGCGTGCAATCGCCCGTGTGCCCTCGGCTAGAACGCCCAGCGGGGCAGATAGACGACGGCTCAGCACGAAGGCGATGGCCACTCCGGACAGCATTGCCAGCATGAGCACCAGTGTCAGTGTCAATGAAAAGACCTCTTTCAGCGAATCGCGGCTGAAGGAGAGCTCCTGATAATCCTGGTACACGTTCTGTACCGACTCGGCCGTCAGCGACAGTGTCGCCGGCACCGGCTGCAACAGCTGCAGGATGCGCGTGTCGCCTGCCAGATCGGAAACGCTGATGGGCGCCAGCACCCGCAGATGCAGGCCCTTGCCCGGAATGGGTTCTATCGCCCCGTAGACTTTCTGCCGTGCCTGGCGCAGTTGCGGGATGCTGGGCAGCTCAGGCAGGAAACTCGATGGATCGCTACTGGAATAGGCCAGTATCCTGCCCTGGGGCGTCAGCAGCACGGCATCCTGCACCCCGCTTTTTTCGCGCAGGTCGTTAAGCGTGGAAAGGTGAGCGCTGGGTGACATGAAAGCCAGTGTCAACGCCATGCCCTCGCCCTTTTCTTCAAGATCGGCCAGCATGATGTCCAGCGCGCTCTGCCCCAGACGCAGACCCCCTTCTAGGGCCGCCTCAACCTTGACGTTAAACCAGGATTCGATGGATCGCGTCAGAAAATTGACCGAGACAGCATACACAATGAGGCCGGGAAGTATGGCCATCAGCGCAAATGCCCCCAGCAGGCGCAGTGTGAGCCGACTTCCCATGACACGGGCACGGATTTGCCGGTAAAGCCGCCACAATTGGACGCCAATCAGGATGGTCAGCATGACGGCCAGCGCTACATTAAGCACCAGCAGCAGGGTGTAATGCTCGGCTAGGGCAGTAGTGTTGGCGCTGGCATGCGACAGCAGGTAAAGCAGGATCGCGCCCAGTGCAGCGCTGACAAATACGATGTATCTCATTTGAGTCCGTTTAGAACGCTAAGGCCGGCGTCCAACGATAGCGCTCCGACACCATATCCCAATCCTTGGAACCCAGCGCATCCACTTGTAATGGTTTAGGGAGTCTGGATTGATCAAGCCGGATGCGCAGAGCTGCGTAATATTCCTCATCCTTTACCAGCAGGGATTTTTCCACCACACGCCAGTTTCGAATCTGGGAAATCTCTTCCTTCGCCTCCTGTAGCGAGCCGAAGGCATACTGGTGGTTGTTGCGATTTACCAGATACTGCCGGGATAAGGCGTGATAGCCCAGGCTGATGCGTGTGCTCGTGCTCTTGACCTCATCATCGAACCACCAGCTGCTGGGAATGGCGATCTGAAACTCGACCAGAAAATCCAGCTGCACGCCTTTGTTGAGGGCTGCCTCCACCTCTTTGCTGAACAGTATGTCGAAATCAGCATTGAGTACATATGCGTCATTGGACTGTACCAGCTCGGCACTCCTGATACCCAGCTTGCTGGCCTCCGCCCAGACAGGTGAGGCGTAAAAAATCATCAACAAACAAACAAGACCGAACCGCGCCAGCTCACACCTTCTGCAATATTGCATAAAAAAAGCCGTCATGTTCTGCACAGGGCCGTAATTGTCCATTTTGTTGTTGGTAGTTATTCAGCAGCTCAGGCCACGCGGCCTGCCTAGCGTCTGCATGCGTCTTGAGGAACCGGTCTATCTGCTGCTGGTTCTCCTCGCGGAAAACCGAACAGGTTGCGTAAAGCAATTTACCATCCTTTGCCAGCAGTCGCCACAAGGCATCCAAAATCGCGGCTTGCTGGCTGGCAAAGGCTTCAATGTCGGATTCGCGCCGCAGCCATTTGATATCCACATGGCGCCGCACGATGCCTGAGGCCGAGCATGGCACATCCGCCAGGATGCGGTCGAAAGGCTGTCCGTCCCACCACGTTTCTGGTGCTGCTGCATCACCGGTCATGAGGTCGGCCTGCAAACCCAACCGCTGCAGGTTGCCTTGTACCCGCTGAAGCCGATGGGCATCGTTATCGAGACCCGTCATCTGCACGTCGGCAGTTTCCAGAATATGGCCGGTTTTGCCGCCGGGTGCGCAACAGGCGTCCAGCACACGCATGCCGTCTTCCGACTGCAGCAGATGTGCGGCCAGCTGCGCGCCATAATCCTGTACAGAGACCAGTCCTTCATGAAATCCGGGCACACGGTCTACCGAAACCGGTTTCTCTAGAATGACGGCTTCTCGCCCTATCAATCTGGCATCCAGCTCTGTTTCAGCAAGTTTGCCAAGGAATTCATCCGCACTGGTTTTGCGGATATTGATGCGCAAGGCCATGGGCGGATGTGCATTCCCCGCTTGCAGCATCAATGGCCATTCATGCGGATACTGCACCTTGAGCTTGTTGATCCACCATTGAGGATAGGAATAGAGTGCCGTCTCGGAAGATGCGGCTTGCTGCAGTAGTGAATCCTGCTGTCGCAGGAAATTCCGCAGTACCGCGTTGACTAGGCCGCGAGCCCATGGTTTTTTGATGAAATCAGAAGCTTGGACAGCCTGATTGACAACTGTATGCGCTGAGGTTTTGCCATGGCGCAGCTGATAGAGCGCGACCAGCAGCAAGTGATGGAGTTTTTCGCTCTGCAAGGGTTTTTGCAGCAACAGGGCAAGCACTGCCTGCAGTTCGCCATAAAAACGCAGCGTGCCGTAACTCAGATCCTGCACTGCGGCACGCTGCTGCTGAGTCAGCTCGGGAGATGAGCGAAAAACTGCCTCCAGCACCACGCCCAGATTTCGGCCGCCAAGGACCTGACCGACCGCTCCCGCCGCGAGTTGCTGCGCTTTATGCAAGTGTCAGGCAGCCATCGCCATCAGGCGAGAGATGCGTTCTTCCACATCAGGGTGGGTACTGAACAGCCCGCGCAGGCCGCCACCAGATAATGGATTGATAATCATCATCTGCGCAGTTTCAGGATGTTCTTCCACCGCTCCCATAGGGATTTGGTGTGCGTAGTTGTGTATTTTCCGCAGGGCAGAAGCCAGTGCATCCGGGTCACCGCTGATGACTGCTCCGCCGCGATCGGCCTCAAATTCGCGTGAGCGCGAAATCGCCATCTGGATCAACATGGCGGCAATCGGTGCCAGAATCATGACCAGCAAGGCCAGCGCAGGATGCACATTACGGTCGCGGTCGCCGCCGAACAGCATGCCAAAGTGGGCAAACGATGAGATGGCGCCTGCAATGCTGGCCGATATGGTGGAGACCAGCGTGTCGCGATTCTTGACGTGCGCAAGCTCATGCGCCATGACGCCGCGCAGTTCGCGCTCGGACAGGATGCGCATAATGCCAGTGGTTGCAGCCACCGCGGCATTCTCGGGGTTGCGGCCGGTTGCAAACGCATTCGGCTGGGCTTCATCGATAACGTAGACCTTGGGCATGGGCAGCTGTGCATTTTGGGCGAGTTCACTCACCATGCGATAGAAAGCCGGTGCGCTGCTCTCATCCACCTCGCGTGCGTTATACATGCGCAACACGATCTTGTCCGAGAACCAGTAGGCATAGATATTCATGGCGCCCGCGAACAGTAGGGCGATCAGCATACCGTTGCCACCGCCTAGTGCGGCACCGACCATGCCGAACAACACGACAATGCCGGCCATGAGGATGGAAGTTTTCAACCAGTTACCTAACATCTTCGCTATCTTTCATAAATCCAGGTCAAGCGTTAGATAAGGCTGCTGGCTGAAAATTCAAGCTGTGCCGTGCAATATTTCGCCATTGTCGAAACGGTCTCCCACCTTGAGCTCATGCCCCGCAACGAAGTCTCTTGCCGACATGCGTTTGCCGCCTGGCATCTGCAGTTCTTCAATCCGCAACAGCCCTTGTCCGCAACCTACCGCGATGCCATCCTTAAGGTCAGCAATCACGCCGGGAACCGCTTTTCCGGGCAATGCACTGGCCATCCAGATGCGGCAGGGCTTGCCGGATAATGATGCCTGCGCTACAGGAAATGGATTAAAGCCCCTGACCTGCCGTGAGAGGTCTTCAGCACTTTTATGCCAGTCGAGCGCCGCTTCTGATTTGACAAGCTTGGCAGCATACGTCACCAGCGCTTCATTCTGTGCTTCGGCCGGCAGCATCCCTTCAAGCTCCAGCTTGTGCATCGCCTGGACAATCAATTCCGCCCCCATCTCCGCCAATGCATCGTGCAGGCTTTGTGCAGTATCCTGCTCTGTTATTGCAACTGCGCGCTTCATAATCATGCCGCCGGCGTCGAGCGCCGGTACGACCTCCATAATGGTGATGCCGGTTTCCGGGTCACCGGCGAGGATTGCACGCTGAATGGGAGCCGCGCCACGCCAGCGCGGTAGCAACGACGCGTGAATGTTGTAGCAGCCGAAACGGGGCATCTCCAAAACAACCTGCGGGAGAATCAAGCCATACGCAGCGACGATCATGGCATCAGCCTCTATGGCTGCAACCCGCGCCTGAGCTTCAGCGCCCCTCAGGGTTTGGGGTTGGAAAACCGGAATCGCTTGAGTTAATGCAACCGTCTTGACAGGACTGGGCGTGAGCTTCATGCCGCGACCGGCAGGCCGGTCAGGTTGGGTCAGTACCAATGCGATTTCATGGCCTGCCGCAATAAGGGCCCGCAGCGCGGGTACTGCAAACTCGGGGGTTCCCGCAAAAATCAGCTTCATGCCGTCAGTTCGCGCTGACGTTTCTTCAGCCTGTTCTTGATGCGGTTCTGCTTGAGCGGCGAAAGGTATTCGACAAATACTTTGCCCAGCAAGTGGTCCATCTCATGCTGGATGCACACCGCCAGCAGGCCTTCAGCCTCAAGCGTAAACGGCTTGCCGTCCGCATCCAGCGCCTCTACCGTGATGCGCTCTGCACGCGTCACGCTTTCGTAGACGCCAGGCACCGACAGGCAGCCCTCTTCGTAACTCTGAGAACCGCAGCTGTTGATGATTTTGGGATTGATGAAGACCTGCAGGTTGCTCTTGTCTTCCGCAATGTCGATCACGATGACCCGCTTGTGCACGTCGACCTGCGTTGCCGCGAGCCCGATGCCGGGGGCGGCATACATGGTTTCTGCCATATCCCGGACCAGACGGCGGATATTGTCGTCAACTTTCTCGACTGCCGCTGCAACCTTGTGCAAGCGAGGGTCGGGATAATTCAGGATAGTGAGCAATGCCATACGCAAGTTTTGCCATAAAATCTTGATTGTTTAATGAATTACATGCAGAATTTAATGCAACTTCACGGATTTCAATCCGGTTTACAGGGGCAATGCATGTACAAATACATTATAACGCCGCTCTTATTTTGTTGTCTGGCTAGTTATGCCTTAGCGGCGAATGATGTGGAACTACAACCGGATCACCCGGACCGTTATGTTGTAGTCAAGGGGGACACACTGTGGGGGATTGCCGGTAAATTCCTCAAGGATCCATGGAAATGGCCGCAGGTTTGGAACATGAACCGCGAGCAGGTCAAGAATCCCCATCTGATATATCCCGGCGATGTGGTCATACTGGATACCACCGGTAGCAATCCCCAGCTTTCCCTGCTGAGAGAAACCGTAACCCTGCAGCCGGATGTCATCGTCGAGCCGCTCGAGAGAGAAGCAGTACCCACCATTCCGCCGAATATCATCGAGCCCTTCCTGAGCCGCCCTCTCATCATTGAGAAAAATGCCCTAGAAGATGCGCCGGCCATCATTGCTGGTCCTGACAATCGTGTGGCGTTATCGGCGGGTGCACGCATCTATGTGGACCAGATAGAAGAGGGCAGCGGACCGGTATGGCACATCTATCGGCCGAACAAGGCGCTGGTTGACCCTATCACTCAGGAATTGCTGGGCATTGAGGCCCTTTATCTAGGTGATGCACGCGTCACACGGTATGGCGAGCCCGCCACTGCCACTATCACACGTGCCAAGGAAGAGATTTTCGTCGAGGACAAGCTGGTCGTCGCCCCTGATACCATTCAGAGCAATTTTGTTCCGCATGCACCGGATCAGCAGATCGAGGGTGTCATTATGTCCATCTATGGCGGTGTGGCAGAAGCCGGCGCCAAGACCATCGTCTCCATCAACAAAGGTGCGCTCGATGGACTGGAACAGGGTCATGTATTGAGCATCAACCGTGCAGGAGAATGGGTTAGCAGGAATCCCAAGAACAAACGTACGGAAGAAAAATTCCCCATGCAGGAATTCAAGTATAAAGATGTCGACCCGCTGGAAGCGGAAGCCCAAAAGGCCGATGAAGACAAGAAGGAATACGATCCCGAAACGGATCCTGCCAACAATCCTAATCTGGTCAAGCTTCCCGACGAACGCATTGGTCTGCTCATGATATTCCGGGCGTTTGACCGTGTTTCCTATGGCCTCATCATGCAGGCGTCCGAGCCCGTCAATACCCTCGACATCGTCAAGACGCCTTAATCCGACCGCCGATGACTGCTCCTCCACCAGCATCGGCTGATGATGTCGCGCTATGGGTTGCCCTTAGTTGGATCAAAGGCTTAGGCAGTCAGACCTTCTGCCAGCTGTTGCGGGCGTTTGGCGATCCGGAAGGTGTCTTTGCTGCAACCGGAAAACAGTTACGTGAGGTCGTCACAGCAAACATTGCTGACGAGATCAGTGCTGGCCCAAATGCAGAACTGACAGCGGCGACGCTCACTTGGCTGAAGGAACCTGGCAACCATATTATTACCCTCGCGGATCAATCTTATCCGCAGACCTTGCTGGAAATTCCCGATCCGCCACCACTGCTCTATGCAAAGGGCGATCTGCAACTGCTAGATTCGCGCTGCATCGCAGTGGTCGGCAGTCGCAACGCGACGCCCCAAGGTGAAAAGAATGCTGAAGATTTTGCCGCCGCACTCAGCGCACACGGATACTGCATTACAAGTGGGCTGGCCTTGGGCATAGATGGCGCGGCCCATCGCGGCGGTCTCAAGGCCAAGGGGTCCACTATTGCCATCGTCGGCACCGGTCTCGATATCGTCTATCCGTCGAAGCATCGCGAACTGGCTCACCAGATTGCCCAACGCGGCCTGATACTGTCGGAGTTTGGATTAGGCACGCCTTCTCGCGCGCAGAACTTTCCGCGTCGAAATCGCATCATCAGCGGCCTTTCTGCAGGCTGCCTGGTTGTAGAGGCCAACGTGCAAAGCGGTTCTCTTATCACTGCCCGCCTTGCCGCAGAGCAAGGACGTGAGGTGTTCGCCATTCCGGGCTCCATCCATTCGCCGCTATCGAAGGGTTGCCACCAGCTGATCAAGCAGGGCGCAAAGTTGGTCGATAACATACAGGACATCATTGACGAGCTGGGCGGCGTAACTACTCAGCAGCAGGCGCAAGATGCATCGTCTGTAGAGGCTATGGAAGCCAATCCCATCCTTGATTGCATGGGCTTTGAGGCAGTCAGCATCGAGGTGCTGCTGGAGCGTACTGGCTTGACGAGTGATAACCTTTCCGCCATGCTGTTGATGCTGGAGCTGGAAAATAAAATAGCCTCTTTGCCGGGAGGACGTTACCAGCGCATCGTCTGACCGGGCACTTACTGATTGGGGAATCTATGTTCGAAGTCCTGGTTTATATGTTCGAAAATTACTTTGAAGCAGATAACCGTCCCGACCAACTCACCCTCGCCAAAGAATTATTTGCTGCCGGCTTTGAACAGGAAGACATTGATGGCGCCTTCGACTGGTTCAGCGCGCTGGAGAAGATGTCAGAGCAAAGCGATACGCATATCGATATCAGTCTCGGCCTTAGGGTATATACCGAATCAGAATTCCAGAAAATCAGCAGTGAGAGTCTGAGCTTCATCATGTTCCTGGAGCAGGCCAGCGTATTGACCCAAGCACAGCGCGAACTGGTAGTGGATCGCATCATGGCGCTGCCACAACCTGAAGTCACCATAGAAGAAACACGCTGGATCGTCCTCATGGCCCTATGGAACCAAGGTAAAACCAGCGACTACCTGTTTGTGGAAGACGCGATCTTCAACGAGACGCGACCCGTCCTCCACTAGCCAATAGGCGAACCACCTGCCGCCGTCTGCGGCAGGCCCAGGCGCTGCATGATGGTACTGATGATGCCCGCCTGATTGAGCGTATAGAAATGCAGTCCTGGCGCCCCGCCTGCCAGTAACTGCTCACACAAGTCAGTCACCACATCCGTCCCCAGAGAACGTAAGGATGGCAAGTCATCTGCGTAATCCTGCAACCTGACCTTAAGCCAGCGCGGGATTTCCGCCCCGCACACATCTGAAAACCTCGATAACTGTGTGTAGTTATAGATGGGCATGATGCCCGGTACTATCGGAATCGTAATGCCCAGCGCCCCGCACTGATCCATTAAGTTAAAGTAGGCATCCACGTTATAAAAATACTGGGTAATCGCCGCGTCGGCCCCTGCCTCAACTTTCAATTTGAAGTACTGCAGGTCTTTTGCCGGTGAACGCGCTTCGGGGTGGAATTCCGGATAGGCAGCCACTTCGATTTCGAACCAGTCGCCGGTCTCCTGTCGAATAAAAGCCACCAGTTCATTGGCGTGACGGAAATCACCCACGCTAACCGTTCCCGAAGGGATATCTCCGCGCAAAGCCACCAGGTGACGAATGCCATGCGCTCGATAATCGTTGAGCAGCTGTTTCACTTCTTCCCTGCTGGATGAAATGCAGGAAATATGCGGTGCCGCCTCGAATCCCTCACGATGAATCTCCAGCACGGTTTCCATTGTGCGGTCACGTGTGGAACCGCCCGCGCCGAAAGTTACCGAGAAGAATTTGGGATCGAGTTGCGCCAGCTGTTGACGCGCCGAGCGCAACTTGGCGATGCCCTCCTCGGTCTTCGGCGGAAAAAACTCAAAGCTGATGACAGGCTGGACCATTATTTATCTTCTTTTCCCGTTAGTAATGCCGTTAATCCCCAGGAAATCAGGCTGTAAAGTATGGCTCCCAGAATAGCTGACAACAGGCTCTGCACTTCAAAGCCATCAAGCAGTTTCCCTACTAACAAGAACAGCAAGCCATTGATGATGAGAATAAACAGGCCGAGTGTAAGGACGGTAACCGGTAATGTAAGAAGTATCAGCACTGGCCGGATAAGCACATTCACAAGCGCGATAACGGCAGTGGCGACCAGTGCGCCGCCAAAGCCCGAAACATGAATCGAGGGCATGAGATAAGCCACAGCTAGCAAGGAAATGGCGTTCAATATCCAGACAAGCAGTAACCTCATACCCCACCCCCGATTTGTTTTTAGTAGCGGTAATGGTCGGGCTTGTACGGCCCTTCCTTGGACACGCCAATGTAAGCAGCCTGCTGATCCGACAGACGCGTCAGTTGCGCATTCAGTTTCTTGAGCTGCAGCAGCGCCACTTTTTCATCCAGGTGCTTGGGCAAAGTATATACGCCCACCGGATACTTTTCCGTATTCGAGAACAGCTCGATCTGGGCAATTGTCTGGTTCGCGAATGAAGAACTCATGACGTAGCTCGGGTGCCCCGTGCCGCAACCCAGATTCACCAGCCGGCCCTTGGCCAGCAGGATGATGCGTTTACCGTCAGGGAAGATGACATGGTCAACTTGCGGCTTGATCTCTTCCCACTGGTATTGCTCAAGCGAGGCGACATCAATTTCGTTATCGAAATGGCCAATATTGCAGACGATGGCCTGGTTTTTCATCTTCTTCATGTGCTCATGGGTGATGACATGGTAATTACCTGTAGCCGTGACGAAAATATCGCCATGCTCGCAGGCATAGTCCATGGTAACCACGCGGTAGCCTTCCATCGCGGCCTGCAATGCGCAAATCGGGTCGATTTCGGTCACCCATACCTGGGCTGACAGTGCACGCAGTGCCTGGGCAGAACCCTTGCCCACATCACCATACCCTGCAACCACTGCAATCTTGCCCGCGACCATGACATCGGTCGCGCGCTTGATACCGTCAACCAGCGACTCACGGCAACCATAGAGATTGTCGAACTTGGACTTGGTCACCGAATCGTTGACGTTGATGGCAGGGAATGCCAGACGGCCTTCCTTGTGCATCTGATACAGGCGATTCACGCCGGTGGTGGTTTCCTCCGTCACGCCCCTGATCTGTGCAAGACGGGTGGAATACCACTTGGGATCGGTCTTGAGCTTATCCCGGATGGCATTGAACAAACACACCTCTTCCTCGCTGCCTGGATTATTCAGCACCGCAGCGTCGGTTTCAGCCTTGCTGCCCAAGTGCAGCAGCAGGGTTGCATCGCCCCCGTCATCGAGAATCATGTTGGAGTAACCGCCATCCGGCCATTCGAAAATGCGGTGCGTGTAATCCCAGTATTCCTGCAGCGTTTCTCCCTTGACAGCAAAAACGGCGGTGCCGGTGGCGGCAATGGCCGCGGCCGCGTGGTCCTGAGTCGAGAAAATGTTGCACGACGCCCAGCGTACTTCGGCACCCAGATCCTGCAGGGTTTCAATCAGCACGGCAGTCTGAATGGTCATGTGCAGCGAACCTGTGATACGGGCGCCGCGCAGGGGTTTGGTAACAGCGTATTCTTCGCGTATGGCCATCAGGCCGGGCATTTCGGTTTCGGCAATCGCAATTTCCTTGCGGCCCCAGCCAGACAGGCTGATATCAGCGATGACATAATCTTTAAGGTCAGCCACAGTATTCATTTGAATCCTTGAATAGTTGGCCGGAGGGAGTAGCTGGGAGTTCACCCGCGATTCCCGTGTCCGGCACGAGTTAGTCAGGTGAACGCCGTTACAGCCGGGCGATGCCCATTTGCAACCGAGCCTGGGGGCGGTGTACCGTCCTCGCAGCGTTCCTCGGTTAGTGTGAAAGGCCCTAATTATAAAATAAAAAGAGCCGGGATACCATTTAGCCTGCCGCGGCCTTGAGGGCTGTGGCCTTGTCAGTGGCCTCCCAGGTGAACTCCGGTTCATCACGGCCGAAATGGCCATAAGCAGCCGTCTTGCGATAAATCGGACGCAACAGGTCCAGCATTTTGACAATGCCCTTGGGTCGCAGGTCGAAATGTTCCTGCACAAGCTGCGTCAGCAGTTCGTCAGCCACTTTGCCGGTACCGTAGGTCTCGACCATGATGCTGGTGGGACGGGCCACGCCAATGGCATAGGAAACCTGCACCAGGCAACGCGTTGCGAGGCCTGCCGCCACAATGTTCTTCGCAACATAACGTCCTGCGTAAGCAGCTGAACGGTCCACCTTGGAAGGGTCCTTGCCGGAGAATGCACCGCCGCCATGGGGAGCGGCACCGCCGTAGGTATCCACGATGATCTTGCGGCCTGTAAGTCCGCAATCGCCCTGCGGTCCGCCGACAACAAATCGCCCGGTTGGATTCACAAGGTATTTGATCTCGCCTTTGATCAATTCCTTGGGAAGCATGGGCTTGATGATGTCCTCGATCACCGCCTCCTTGATCATGTCCAGCGATATTTCGGGCGCATGCTGCGTGGATAGCAGTACGGTATCTATGCTGTCGGGCTTGCCATCAACATACCGGATGGTGACCTGGCTCTTGGCGTCAGGCCTGAGCCAAGGCAAACGACCATCTTTGCGCAACTGGGACTGGCGCTCCATGAGGCGATGTGAAAGCCAGATCGGCAGCGGCATGAGCTGCGGGGTTTCGTCACAGGCATAGCCGAACATGAGCCCCTGATCGCCTGCACCCTGATCCAGCGGATCATCCTGTGCGCCATCCACGCCTTGCGCAATATCCGGCGATTGCTTGTCATAAGCCACAAGCACGGCACAACCGCGGTAATCGATACCGTAATCGGTATTGTCGTAACCAATTTCCTTGATGGTGTCACGCGCGACTTTGATGTAATCCACATTGGCATGTGTGGTGATCTCGCCAGCCAGCACTACCAGACCGGTATTGGTCAGGGTTTCGGCGGCGACGCGTGCGGCAGGGTCCTGGGCAAGGATGGCGTCCAGAATCGCATCCGAAACCTGGTCAGAGACTTTATCGGGATGCCCTTCTGATACGGATTCGGAGGTAAACAGGTATTCGCTCATTATCGGATGATGTCTGCAAAAAGGTTGTTAGAATAGCAAAAAGGCCCATATACAAAAAGGATTCATGTTTAAAGCGTTGTTACGCCTCTATGCACGGCTGCCCCTGCCGGTAATCCATGGCTTGGGCATTATAGCGGGTTGGGGCATGTACTTGTTCGATATCAAATTCTCCCGCCGCATACGAAACAATCTGCGATCCGTCAATATAGCTGAGGATGAGCGAAGTCACCGTCGGTTAGTGCACGCATGCGCACGTGAAACCGGCAAAGGGCTGATGGAGACATTTGCCATCTGGTACCGCCCCGAACAATCCGTATTGAAATGGGTGCGAGAGTGTCACGGCTGGGAGCATGTGGAAGAGGCACTGGCCAATGGTAAAGGCATCATTTTCCTCACGCCGCATCTCGGATGTTATGAAATCACTTCCATTTACTACGCTGCGCAGCAGCCGATTACCGTGCTTTACCGCCCTTCGCGTCAAAAGTGGTTGACGCCATTCATGGAACAAGGCCGGAGCCGGGGCAAAGTCCGGCTTGCACCGACCAATATGGGTGGGCTGCGGGAACTGTTGCGCGCCCTGCGCAAGGCTGAAGCGGTTGGTATATTGCCGGACCAAGTACCGGAATCAGGGGAAGGTGCATGGACGAGGTTTTTTGGCAGGCCGGCCTACACCATCACGCTGGTGGAAAAACTGGCAGAAACGACAGGCGCTACTGTATTAATGGCGTTTGGCGAGCGCCTGGCCTGGGGTCGCGGTTATCATTTGCATATTGAGCCCTTACAAGGTCCGGCGACCCCGCAAAACATGAATGATGGTATCGAGCGACTCGTACGTAGCAAACCGGAGCAATACCTCTGGAGCTATCGGCGCTTCAAGACCCCGCCGCACACCGCAGAGACTCGCCCACCCGAATAAGCACGATAAATTATTCACACATTCCCTTACAATACGGCGCCAATGAAACTCCAATTCAGCAAGATGCACGGACTGGGCAATGACTTTGTGGTCTTCGATGCGATTTCACAAAATGTCAGCCTGAGCCCAGCGCAAATTCGCCGCATCGCCGACAGGCATTTCGGCATAGGCTGCGACCAGCTTCTGCTGGTAGAAAAGCCAACTATTGCAGATGTCGATTTCCGCTATCGCATCTTCAACGCGGATGGCGGCGAGGTCGAGCAGTGCGGTAATGGCGCCCGCTGCTTCGTCAAATTCGTTTACGAAAAGGGGCTGACGGATAAACAGCAGATCAAGGTTGAGACGTCTGCCGGCATCATCACCCCCAGTCTGGAGCGCGACGGGCTGGTCACGGTTGATATGGGCGCCCCGCGTTTTGATCCCGCCGACATCCCGTTTGCTGCCGCCGACACGGCACCTAACTATAGTCTGGATGTGGCAAGTCAGACACTGGAAGTCAGTGCTTTATCGATGGGGAATCCGCATGCAGTACAGATCGTAGCGGATGTCGATTCCGCCCCTGTTGCCGAGCAAGGGCCATTGATCGAATCTCACACCAGGTTCCCGCAACGCGTAAATGCCGGATTCATGCAGATTGTCGATCAACACCATATCCGACTACGCGTATATGAGCGCGGCAGTGGGGAGACCCTGGCCTGCGGCACCGGCGCATGTGCCGCGGTGGTCGCGGGCATACGCCTGGATCGCCTGCAGTCGCCGGTAAAAGTCACTACCCGCGGCGGGGAACTGACGATACACTGGGCAGGCTATGATAGCCCCGTCCTGATGACCGGCCCTGCAGAAACCATATTTGAAGGCGTCATCGATATCGACAAGCTGGACAGGACAAGTCCGGTGAGCTAACGACTCGCCAGTCACGACTCAAGGAGCATGCATGCAATTATCTGATCAGGCCAGTACGGAAATCAGCGAAACCACCGTTAGCGCTTACCTGCGTGAGCACCCCCAGTTTTTTGAACGCCATCCTGAATTGCTGGCTGAGATTTACCTGCCCAGCCCGCACGGCCATGGCACGATATCACTGGCAGAACGTCAGCAACTGGCGCAACGCGACAAAATCCGCGTATTGGAAGCCAAGCTCTCCGAACTCATGCATTTCGGTGAACAGAATGATGCGACTAGCGACAAGATTCATCGGCTGACGCTGGGCCTGCTGGCTACCCCCAGTTTTGACATCATGATGCAGCTGCTCAATCACAGCCTGCGAGAAGATTTTCTGGTGCCCTATTTCGGCATACATTTGTGGGCCAAGCCAGGAAATCCGGAAGATGCAGCACATGCCGCATTCCACGAAATCAGTCCTGAATATCAAAACTGGGCCCAAGGCCTTGCCGCCCCCTACTGTGGGCATGATCCCGAACTTGAAGTAACAAGCTGGTTCGACGAAGGCGCCTCGCCAAAATCCTTTGCCATTATTGCGCTCAAAGGCGAGCACGTGTTCGGCCTGCTCGCACTGGCCAGCGATGATGAGCGACGCTTTTATCCTGAAATGGGCACGCTTTATCTCAAGCGCATAGGTGAACTGATCAGCGCTGCGCTGTTGCGCTATATCGAATAGTGGATTACCTGGCAGACTATCTCAACCACCTCGCCCACGAGCGCGGGTTGAGCCCGTTGACCAGGGAAAATTATGCGCGTGATATCCGGCTCCTGCTGAAACTTGCCGGAGATCAGCCGCTCAAGGATATCCAGCCGCAACACATCAGGCGCTTCATTGCAGCAACCCATAGCCGTGGCTTGGGCGGCAAGAGCATCACTCGCAGTCTGTCGGCCTGGCGCGGCTTTTTCGATTTTCTTTCCAGGCGCCATGGCTTCACGGTTAATCCCTGCCTGGGCATACGCGGTCCAAAATCCGCAAGAACACTGCCACAAGCGCTCTCTACCGATCAAGCCGCCAAGCTGGTTGCCATCGAAGAAGACAGCTGGCTGGCCATCAGGGATCGCGCCGTACTCGAGCTTTTCTATTCATCAGGGCTGCGGTTGGCCGAACTTGTCGCACTGAATCGAGATGCACTCGATTTGCAGAGCGGCACGGTCACTGTCACCGGCAAGGGCAACAAGACGCGCATTGTTCCCATGGGCAGCCATGCCATTCAGGCTATCAAGACCTGGCTCGACCTTCGCAATCTCATCTCAAATGTCGACAGCCAAGCCCTGTTTACCAACCGGAAAGGCAGCCGTATCAGCGGGCGTGCATTGCAATACCGGCTCAAGCAATGGGCCATCAGGCAAGGCATAAGCAGTAACGTGCATCCGCACATGCTGCGCCACAGTTTTGCCACGCATGTGCTGCAATCCAGCGGTGATCTGCGAGCGGTGCAGGAGATGCTGGGGCACGCCAATATCAGTACGACGCAGGTGTATACACATCTGGATTTTCAGCATCTCACCAAGGTTTACGACGCCGCACACCCCAGAGCACGCAAGAAATAAGCCTCTGGATTTTGGCTCCGACGTCACGCCGGCTAGGCCGGCATGAGTCTTCACCGCAACACCGCTGTGCGGCTGTTGTCAGCATCTCACCAAGGTTTACGACGCCGCACATCCCAGAGCACGCAAGAAATAAGCATCTGAATTTTGGCTCCGATGTCACGTCGGCTACGCCGGCATGAGTCTTCGCAGCAAAGATGTCATGACTGTTCACCTGAAGCGTATGTGCTTACAGAATTAAGTACCTTATCGCACGCGTGGCCAAAGCAGTTTGTGGCAAAATAACGCCTTCCCAAAATTGCACTACGAAAGGTTTGCCATGGAACATACCCTTCCTCCTCTGCCGTATCCTAAAGATGCCCTGCAACCCGCAGTTTCAGCTGAAACGCTGGAATTCCACCATGGCAAACATCACCAGACCTATGTCACCAACCTCAACAACCTGATCAAGGGCACCGAGTTTGAAAACGCCAGTCTGGAAGAGATCATTCGCAAATCCTCCGGCGGCATCTTCAACAATGCAGCCCAGGTATGGAATCACACCTTTTTCTGGAATTGCATGACGCCGAATGGCGGCGGCAAGCCAAACGGCGCATTGTTGGAAGCCATCGAGAAGAAATGGGGCAGCTATGAAGAATTCGCCCAGAAATTTCAGGCCTCCGCAGTCGGCAACTTCGGCTCCGGCTGGACCTGGCTGGTCCGCAAGCAGGATGGCAGTGTCGACATCGTCAATACCAGCAATGCCAATACGCCGCTGACTACGGCTGACGTGCCGCTGCTGACCGTGGACGTGTGGGAGCATGCCTATTACATCGACTATCGCAATGCCCGCGCCAAATTTGTCGAAGCCTTCATGAATTCTCTGGTCAACTGGGAATTCGCTGAGAAAAATTTCGCCGGCTAATCTCCAGGGGCTCACGCCCCTGTTTTTTTATCTCAACATCTGCTGTTAGAATCAAGTCCATGTTCAGACGCCTGATTCTCACACTCACGCTGGTATTCCTGTTCGGCCTCGGCCAACAGGGCGCCATCGTGCACCAGTTATCCCACCTGGATGACTTGGCGTCTTCATCTCATCAGCAGGATAAGTCAGCACATTCCGTCTGTGATGAGTGCCTGAGCCATAGCGTAATCGCCTTTGCGCTGGATGTCGCGCCGTTCAAGCCCTTCGCCGCCGCATCCGGTGCCGAGCCGTTTGTCTATCTGTCAGCAAAGTCTGCCAGCCCCGCTCTACTCACCTACCAGGCCCGCGCACCTCCGCTTTTCATCTAGTACTCCATTGCTTTGAACATCCAGCTGCGACCGCAGCTGCTTTGTCCATTACCTTAAGGAAACAAGATGAATCTACCCCAATACGCTGCTCTGCAGCTGTTCGGTACCTTGCTGCTTAACGCCTTCATCTGGCCTGTTAACGCTGAAGACAAGACCGACGATAAAAATCATACCCACTCAGCATTCGAGCTGCCGGTCGTTTCTGTCACTGCCAATCCACTAGGCGTGGCTTCCGATGAACTGGTTGTACCCATCTCTACCCTGAATGGCCGCGAGCTTAATATGCGTCGCGAAAGTACACTGGGCGAAACACTCAACTTCATGCCGGGCGTCAGCGCCAGCAGTTTCGGGCCGAATGCTTCACGTCCGGCGATTCGCGGGCTGGATAGCGACCGTATCCGCATCATGCAGAACGGTATTGGCGTCCTGGATGCATCAAGCCTGAGCTTCGATCATGCCGTAGCGATAGACCCGCTGATCATTGAACAGATTGACGTCGTTCGCGGCCCGGCTGCGTTATTGTACGGAGGCAGTGCAGTAGGAGGTGTGGTGAACGCCATCGATCATCGTATTCCCAAGGAAGCGCTGGACGGCATCACGGGACGTGCCGAGATCCGTAACGGCGGCCCTGAGAACCAGAAGAGCGGCGCTATCGTCCTCGATGCCGGGAATGCCTTGTTGACGTTACACGCCGATGCTTACAGACGTGAAACCGATGACCTGGATATTCCGGGTTATGCCCGCTCAAAGCAGCTGCGTCGGGCTGATCCGCTGGCACAGGAGCCGCGTGACAGGCTTATCAATAGCGATTCGGAAGCACATGGCGGCGCGCTGGGCGCTTCCCTGGCACTGGAGAATGGACATATCGGCTTCTCTTATTCCACTTTTGACAACCTGTACGGCACGGTGGCCGAGCCCGGCGTGCGCATAGACCAGAGCAGCGATCGCTGGGATTTCTCTTCCGAAATCGGTGAAATTGATACCTTCATCAACCGCGTCAAGGTGCGGGCCGCACATACCGACTATCTGCACCAGGAAATCGAGGATGGAGAAATCGCCACCACGTTCAAGAACCGCGGTGTGGAAACTTCGATTGAACTAGGCCATGTTCCAGTCGGCAGGTTTTCGGGTGTCGTCGGGTTCCAGCTACAGAATTCGAGATTTGAAGCGCTGGGAGACGAAGCCTTTGTGCCTGGAAACAGCACCATGAGCAAAGCGCTTTATATCTATGAGGAGTTGCCGCTCGATATTTTGGAGAGTGAAGACCTTAAGCTGAGCTTTGGCGCACGAACGGAGCGCGTGGAGATCGAATCCAGCGGCGGTACGCGTTTTGGCGCAGCCACCTCAGCGGATTTCAATCCCTATAGCGCTGCTGTCGGTGCCTTATATGCGCTTAATGAGCAATGGTCGATTGCCACCAATCTTTCCCATAACGAACGGGCGCCCAGTTATTTCGAGCTATTTGCCAATGGCCCTCATCTTGCCACCGCACAGTATGAGGTGGGCGATACCGATCTGGAAAAAGAACGTTCGAATGGCGTCGACGTGCAGTTGCGCTGGAAGGCTGACAAGCATTCCTTCAAGGTAGGAGCGTACTACACGCGTTTCAGCAACTTCATCAGCCTAGCCAGTACAGGTCGTACTAGAGGCTTGGATGGAGAGTTGGATCCATTTGACGTGGATAACGATGGCATTGCAGATCTGTCCGGTGAAGAAATTCTGCCGGAAGCACAATTCCTCGCTGTGCCAGCCGTTTTCAAAGGGTTGGAGGCGGAAGCCAAAATCCACATTTACGAAGGCCGAGGCGATCTCGATCTGAACCTGCGCGGAGACTACGTGCATGCGACGAACCGCGATACGGGTGACCCTTTGCCGCGCATTTCGCCGCTACGGTTAGGCTTCGGGCTGGATTACGCATTCCAGCGTTTCAGCTCGCGCTTTGAAGTCCTTCACGCGTTCAAGCAGGACCGCACTGCTTTCAATGAGTTGGAGACTGATGCTTACACGCAGGTCAGTGCGTTGGTCGCCTATCGCTTGCCCTCGACATTTCACCTCGAGGCTTTTGCCAAGGCGAACAATCTGCTGAATCAGGAGATCCGCGAGCATAGTGGATTTCTCAAGGATATCGCACCTCAAGGGGAACGCTCTCTGCTGGTAGGGCTACGCGGCGAGTTCTGATGTCAGTAGCCGGGCCGGTGTTCGCACCGGCTCTGGCCTTGCGTTATGATAAGCACCTTCAGTCAACACAAGAGTTTCATCATCATGGCACGTACAGTTCATTGCGCTAAATTAGGCCACGAGGCAGAAGGGCTGGATTTCCCTCCATACCCCGGCGAGCTTGGCAAACGGATATATGAGAATGTTTCGAAGGAAGCCTGGGCCGGCTGGCTCAAGCATCAGACCATGCTGGTCAATGAAAACCGTTTGAATCTGGCAGACCCGCAGGCACGCAAGTACCTGTCACAGCAAACGGAAGCTTATTTCTTTGGCACTGGGGCAGACCAGGCCTCGGGTTACGTGCCGCCCAAGTCCTGATCTGTCGGGATAGCGTCAGGGCTGGAGCGTTTCGCGCTCCATCTCCTGCACGCTGGTGTGGCGCACGTCCTTGCCCTTCACCATATACACCACATATTCAGCAATATTCTTGGCGTGATCGCCAATACGCTCTATCGCCTTGGCGACGAACAGCACTTCGAGTGACATGGAGATAGTGCGCGGATCTTCCAGCATGTGAGTGATCAGCTGCCGTGTCGCAGCGCGAAACTGCTCATCCACCTGCTCATCCTGTCGCGCAACATCTACCGTCTTGCTGACGTCCAGTCGCGCAAAGGCATCCAGCGAAGTCCGCAGCATCTCGCGCACGCCGGCTACCATGTTCTTGATTTCGGTAAATCGCGGGGTGTACATGCGATCCGACTCGTAGATTTTCTGTGCCACGCGTGCAATCTTGGTGGCTTCGTCGCCGATACGCTCGAGGTCGGTGATGGTCTTCACTACCATCATGATCATGCGCAAGTCGCCTGCAGCTGGCTGGCGACGTGCAATGATATGGCTGCAATCCTCGTCTATCTCGACTTCCAGTCCATTCACGCGATGATCGTTGGCAATCACACTTTCAGCCATACCTATGTTTGCATTCACCAAAGCATCCAGCGCATTCACAATCTGCTGCTCTACCAGACCGCCCATCTGCAGCACCTTGGCCCGCACGGATTCCAGTTCTGCATCGTATTGCTTGAAGGTATGTTCTTGCATATGACTTCCTCTGACCTCGTCTTTAAACGGTTAACTTCACAATCTACCGCGCAAATGTGACAGCTTGATGTCGTTCACGTTTAGCTGCGTTTATAGGTCTCAACGCCATTCTGTGTGGACAGCAGTAGCACGTCGGCTGGGCGTGCGGCGAATAAACCATTGGTCACGACGCCTACGATCTGGTTGATACGCGCTTCCATGGCGACCGGGTCCAGAATCTCGAGACCCGACACATCCAGGATGACATTGCCGTTATCTGTGGTAAAACCTTCGCGCAGCTTGGGTTGGCCTCCCAGCCTGACCAACTCACGCGCCACGTGACTGCGTGCCATTGGCAGCACTTCTACCGGCAGCGGGAACTTGCCTAATACCGGAACGCGCTTGCTGGCATCACAAATGCAGATGAATTTCTGCGCCACGGCCGCGACGATCTTTTCGCGTGTCAGCGCGCCGCCCCCGCCCTTGACCATGTGGAAGTGCTCGGTGATCTCATCCGCGCCGTCGACATAGATTTCCAGGTCTCCGGGGCTGACGTTGTTCAGGTCCAGTACCTGGATGCCATTATCTCTGAGGCGCAGCGCTGTGCCTTCGGAACTCGCAACCGCACCGTCAATCCGGGATTTCACCTTGGCCAGCTCGTCAATGAAGTAGTTGGCTGTGGAGCCGGTGCCCACACCAATGATGCCGCCGCGTACATATTCCACTGCGGCACGTGCCACCTGCTGCTTCAATTCGTCCTGTGTTGCCATTTTTACTCCTGCTCCTCTGTTTTCTTTATAATCCTTTGCAATCTCGAATCATACCGCAGTTTACTGTTCGCCCGCCGCCTGATGAAAAACGATTACGTAGAAAAAATCCTCTCCGCCAAGGTCTATGATGTGGCCCGCAAAACCCCGCTGGAGCTGGAGCCCATCCTGTCTTCACGACTCGGCAACCGCGTGCTTCTCAAGCGGGAAGACATGCAGCCCGTGTTCTCGTTCAAGCTGCGCGGCGCCTATAACAAAATGGCACACCTGCCCCAGGAAACGCTGGCGCGCGGCGTGATTGCAGCTTCTGCCGGCAATCATGCGCAAGGCGTTGCACTCGCTGCACAAAAGCTGGGCTGCCGTGCCGTCATCGTCATGCCGACCACCACGCCCAGCATCAAGATTGATGCGGTGCGCAGCCGCGGGTCGGAAGTCGTGCTGTTTGGCGACTCCTATTCGGATGCCTACCTGCACGCGCTCGAGTTGGAGAAGTCGGAAAACCTGACCTTCGTGCATCCATATGACGACCCGGATGTCATCGCAGGCCAGGGCACCATCGCGGTGGAAATCCTGCACGACCATCCAGAGCCCATACATGCCATTTTCTGCTGCGTCGGCGGCGGCGGACTGATTGCAGGCGTCGCGGCCTATATCAAGCAGATCCGTCCTGAAATCAGGATCATCGGCGTGGAGGCGAGTGATGCCAACGCCATGGCGCAGTCACTAAAGGCCGGCGAGCGTGTCATGCTGGAGCAGGTTGGTCTGTTTGCCGATGGAGCCGCGGTAAAACAGGTGGGCGTTGAAACGCTGCGCCTGTGCCAGCAATACGTGGACGAGATCATCCTGGTAGACAATGATGCCATTTGTGCTGCCATCAAGGATGTGTTCGAGGATACGCGGTCCATTCTGGAGCCCGCCGGCGCACTCTCGGTAGCGGGTATCAAGGAATACGTGAAACGCAACAACGTGCAGGGCCAGACCCTGATCGGGATCGCATCGGGTGCCAATATCAATTTTGACCGTTTGCGATTTGTAGCGGAACGGGCGGAAATCGGTGAGCAACGCGAGGCCGTACTGGCCGTCACCATCCCCGAGGAGCCGGGTTCGTTCAAGAAATTCTGCCGCCTGCTGGGCGACCGCAACATCACGGAATTCAATTACCGGTACTCAGACCCGAAAGAGGCGCACATCTATGTGGGCGTCAGTGTTCACAACCCCAGCGAGTCGGACCATCTGGTGGAGATGCTCAAACAACACAGCCTGCCAGCACTCGACCTGACAGATAATGAAGTAGCCAAGTTGCACCTGCGCCACCTGGTGGGCGGCCATGCGCCGCAGGCCGAACACGAGCAAGTGTACCGCTTTGAATTCCCCGAAAAGCCGGGCGCACTCATGAGGTTCCTCGATACCATGGGACACGACTGGAATATCAGCCTGTTTCATTATCGCAATCATGGCGCGGATTACGGGCGGGTGTTCGTCGGTCTGCAGGTGCCGCCTGAAGAAGCGCAGGAATTCACCACTTTCCTGGACAATCTAGGCTACCCGTACTGGAATGAGTCGGAGAATCCGGCCTACAAGCTATTCCTGGGTTAGATCTTCTTCAGCCAGCAGACCCGTTGGCTTGCCGTTCAGACTTAGCTGGTTTTTCCGTCCCCAGTATTCTCTAAGACCTTCAGACCCCTTGTTAATCGCCCATTCTATGAGTTTGCCGCGCTCACCACGGTATTCGTAGTAAGGCACGCCCAAGCCGCACGAGGTGATGACAAACTCGATATCGAGCACGAAAATTTGACGAGTCCCGGGCAGCAGTTCGAAATGCCTTGCGTATGTAGGCCATTGCTCGTCACGTTCATGGTAAACCTGAGCTTTGCCATATAACCTGAGAATCAACGGCCTGCTTTCGAAGCCACAGAACATCATCGTCATGCGGCCATCTTCCAGTACATGCGCGGCGGTCTCGTTGCCGCTGCCCGTGACACTCAGCCAGGCGACAGTACTGGCATCGAGAATACGCAGGGAATCCATGCCTTTGGGCGAAAGATTAACGTAGCCGTCAGAGGCGGTCGCCACAAAATAGAGTTTCTGCTCGCGTATGAAAGCGCTCAACTCCTCGTTGAGCTCCGGATAGCGTTTCGCCATTACAGAACACCCATGATGAATTCCCACTCACGCGGATCGACAGGCGTGATGGAAAGCCGATTGCCCTTTTGCAGGGTGCGCATATTTGCGAGAGCCGGGTAGCTGCGCAACTCCTGTAAACTCAGCAGCCTAGTTTTTCGCACCAGCCTGACATCCACATTCATCCAGCGCGGATTTTCGGGCGTAGACTTGGGATCAAAATACTTGTGCTTTGCATCGAATTGGGTGCGATCCGGATAGGCTAACTTGCTGATTTCAACGATGCCGGCAATGCCGGGCACATCGCAGTTGGAATGGTAGAAAAAGGCCTGGTCTCCCAGCTTCATCTGGTCGCGCATGAAATTGCGCGCCTGATAATTTCGTACACCGTACCAGTCCACGGATTGATCGGGAAAGTTGGCAAGATCGTCTATCGAAACATCGCCGGGTTCCGATTTCATCAGCCAGTAACGCATGGAAACTCCATCCAGTTAAATACCCTCTTATGATAACCTCATCCACTTTCAATGCAGAGGCAGACCATGGCACGCAATGTATTAGGCACCCCGCTCCAGCCTTGCAGCCTGGACCCTTTAACCGGTTTCACGCGCACCGGTTGTTGTGAAACAGGGGCAGAGGATATCGGCAGCCATACGATATGTGCCCAGATGACAGAGGAATTTCTGGTCTTCTCGCGCATGCAGGGCAATGATCTTAGCACTCCCCGACCGGAATACGGCTTTGATGGCTTACAGCCCGGCAACCGTTGGTGCCTGTGTGCCGCACGTTGGCAGGAAGCCGCCGAGGCAGGAATCGCGCCCCCGGTTGTGCTGGAATCTACCCATGAACGGGCGCTGGAGATTGTGGATCTCGGCGATCTGGAATATCACGCGCTGAGGTAGAGGGATAGAAGTCCCCACAGTGCCGCCTAAGCCAGCATCCTGAACCTTCAGGTTCAAGTGGTAACAGCCTTAAACGCGTCAGGTACACTCGCAAGGGGTGCGCACACAGCAATTTAATAGACCGAAACCGATGCTATAGACTAGTTCAAGGAATATATAGCTTAAACAACACCGCA